>Ga0214919_10005124_pt1 | contig 18760 bp, 13 predicted proteins | sample LL1503_MetaG_FD_177994 | JGI IMG/M metagenome (GOLD analysis project Ga0214919, IMG submission 177994) | Freshwater microbial communities from Lake Lanier, Atlanta, Georgia, United States - LL-1503 | ecosystem: Environmental > Aquatic > Freshwater > Lake | place: USA: Georgia | collected...
TTTTGAAGGAAGTATGGCCCCAGGCCAAATTAGGAATTTATTGCGAATTTTTTTATCACCGCCACAATGCTGACGTTGGCTTTGATCCAGAATTCCCTGTAGCCGATGAAGGTGAAGCATGCAAACTTCAACTGAAAAATTTGAACAATTTATTGCATTTTCAAATTGCAGATGCTGGCATTTCGCCCACCCACTGGCAAGCCAGTTCTTTCCCTGAATCATTTCGACAAAAAATATCGGTGATTCATGATGGCATAGATACTGAAGCCATCACACCTAACCCCTCAGTTCAACTGACTCTCAAAAAATCGAATGGGGAAGATTTGGTCTTATCTAAAGAATGTGAAGTGATTACATTCGTCAATCGAAATTTGGAGCCCTACAGGGGCTACCATACCTTCATGAGAGCGTTACCTGAACTGCTAAGTATGAGGCCAAATGCAAGGATTCTCGTCGTGGGCAATGACGATGTCAGTTATGGATCTAGGCCAAACCCAAAACTTTACGGTGCCGGCAGTTGGCGCGAAGTCTATGCGAATGAAGTTAGGCCCCGCATTAGCGAAGCAGATTGGCAACGCGTCCATTTTGTAGGCCATGTTCCTTACAAGTACTTCATACCAATGCTTCAACTCTCTAAGGTTCATGTCTACCTTACATACCCATTCGTTTTAAGTTGGAGTTTGCTCGAGGCGATGAGTGCAGGTTGTGCCATCGTGGCAAGTGATACAAATCCTATTTACGAAGCTATTGAACACAACAAAACGGGGCGATTGGTAGATTTTTTTAACCCTAGCGCATTGGCAAAAAGCATTAACCAACTGTTAGAGTCGCCTGAAGAAATGGAACGGCTTGGGAAAAATGCGAGGGTTTTTGCTCAAGCCCACTACGACCTTAAGGGTAAATGTTTGCCAGAACAAATTGAGTGGGTTAAAAGCCTATGCGAATCAATTTAATGATTAGCAAAGTTCATGAACAACCAATATTTATTTTCAGTCATTCTTTTAATTGAGTTAGCCTCCCTTGGTAATCGTCCCCTGACCTGCCGCACCAAAGTGATGGAACAACGTCCGCTAATTCCGGAGAATACCGGCTCTGAAACAATCCATATTTACTGATGGGCAAATCATCAGCTTCCTCAAACAGGCTGACTCAGGCATGTCCGTCAAGGAAATTTGCCGGTCCGAAGGCTTTATCCAACCAACCTTCTATAAGTGGCAATCCCGCTTTAGCGGCATAAAGCCATTTGACGCGGCCAAACTTAGAGAGCTTGAAGCCGAGAACAAAAAGCTCAAGAAACTCTTGGCTGAAGCTCAACTAGATTTTCACGCTCTAAATAGTGTGTTATCTGAAAACGCTAGCCCAACAAGCAAAGCGCCACGCGATCAAGAAGATGATGGATGAATACCAAATCTCTGTACGTAGAGCATGTAGAATCATAAATTTTATTATGAACACAGTCAACATTTATATTATGGAGTTAGTTGAATGAAAGCCATTATTCTAGCGGGCGGCCTAGGAACTCGGATATCCGAGGAAACTAGCATCAAGCCTAAACCGATGATAGAGATTGGTGGGCGTCCTATTCTTTGGCATATTTTGAAATCTTACTCAGTGCATGGCGTAAATGAGTTCATTATCTGTTGCGGTTACAAGGGGTACGTAATCAAAGAATACTTTGCCAACTATTTCCTTCATATGTCTGACGTTACCTTTGACATGTCAAACAATACCATGCACGTCCATCAAAAAAAAGCAGAGCCATGGAAAGTAACACTCGTTGACACCGGCGAAATAACTCAGACGGGTGGAAGACTAAAGCGAATCGAAGAATATGTCGGTCAAGAGGATTTTTGTATGACCTACGGTGATGGCGTTGGGAATGTAGACATTGCTGCAGCAATTCAGTTTCACAAAAGTCATGGGAAGCTTGCAACCATGACAGCAACCTTGCCTCCTGGACGCTTTGGAGCCTTGGAGTTAAAGGGAACAACCGTTAATAAATTCTTAGAAAAGCCTCATGGCGAAGGTGGCTGGATAAACGGAGGCTTTTTTGTGCTTTCGCCCAAAGTCTTGGAACTTATAGAAGGTGATGAAACAATTTGGGAAAAATTCCCACTTGAAAGTCTTGCAAAAAATCAGAACTTGGAGGCTTTTTTGCACTATGGATTTTGGCAACCGATGGACACATTAAGAGACAAAATTCTGCTGGAAGATTTATGGGTAACGGGCAAGGCCCCTTGGAAGGTGTGGTAATGAATCCAGATTTTTGGAATGGTAGAAAAGTTTTCTTAACAGGACACACCGGCTTTAAGGGCAGCTGGTTAAGCTTGTGGCTTGAAAAATTAGGCGCCCAGGTATTCGGCTTTGCCCTTGCACCCGCCAAAAATCCCAATCTGTTTGAGACTGCAAAAATATATCGAAATATGCAAAGTGTTTTTGGGGACGTTCGGGATTTAAGCGCGCTTCAGAAGGCAGTTTCTGCTGCAAAGCCAACCGTAATATTTCATATGGCAGCCCAGCCATTGGTAGTTTACTCATACGCTAATCCTGTTGAAACTTATGCAACTAATGTTATGGGCACCGTTCATCTTTTGGAATCTGTAAGAAATTGCGATAGTGTGAGGGCTGTGGTGAATGTAACAACAGATAAATGCTATGAAAACAAAGAGTGGCTATGGCCTTACAGAGAAAATGATGTACTTGGTGGCCATGACCCATACAGCAATAGTAAAGCTTGCTCGGAACTTGTCACGGCTGCTTTCAGAACTTCGTACTTTAATGAAGAAAAATACGTTAATCACGGCTTAGCAGTGGCAACTGCGCGGGCTGGGAATGTTATTGGTGGGGGGGACTGGTCTGAAAATCGGCTTATTCCTGATATTCTAAAGGCGCTTGAGTCTGGGCAGAATGTGCGAATACGAAACCCCAACGCCATTAGACCATGGCAACATGTTCTTGAGCCATTAAGAGGTTATCTAACGCTAGCCGAAAAGCTGGTTGAATACGGTCCTCAGTTTGCACAAAGCTGGAACTTTGGGCCTCAACAGGAAGACGCCCAAGCGGTTGGAGACATTGCGAAGGATATGTGTCTGAAGTGGGGCTCAAGTCAAAGTTGGGTAGTAGATCCCGGTGATCATCCAAACGAGGCAAATTACCTAAAGCTTGACATTTCTAAGTCTGCCAAACACCTAGACTGGAAGCCTAAAGTTGGTCTAGAACAGGCACTTGAAATGATCATTAAATGGCATCGCGCATTTCTAAATAAAGAAGACATGAGGCAATTCACATTAGAACAAATCACTAAGTATCAAGGGCTGATAAAATAGATATTTAACTGCATATACAAAACAATTCCTATGTCTAATCTCCCGGCACAAACTACATGCAAAATCAAAAAACAAGTGAACTAAGACAAGAAATCGCCCTATTGGTCGAAGAATACGCAAATATTGCTATGGCCTCACAACCTTTTGCTCCTGGTATGACAGCTATTCCACCTTCTGGGAAATTAATTGGTTCACAAGAGCTTAAAAATATGGTGGAGGCTTCACTAGATGGCTGGCTCACAACCGGTAGGTTCAATGACCAATTTGAAGTGGCTCTTGCTAAGTTTTTGGGTGTTAAACATCTGATTACGGTTAACTCTGGATCATCAGCAAATTTGGTCGCTTTTAATACTTTAACTAGTCCCAAACTTGGTAACAAGGCAATTAAGCCTGGCGACGAAGTGATTGGCGTAGCTGCTGGTTTTCCTACAACGGTTAATCCTATTCTGCAGTTTGGCGCAGTACCAGTCTTTGTGGATGTTGAGCTTGGCACCTACAATATTGACGCAAGCAAAATTGAAGCGGCAATTACACCAAAAACAAAAGCAGTCATGCTGGCCCACACATTAGGCAACCCATTTAATCTTGATATGGTCACATCCATCTGTAAAAAGCACAATTTATGGCTTATCGAAGACTGTTGCGATGCTTTGGGCTCAACCTACAATGGCCAATTGGTTGGAAGTTTTGGTGACATTGGCACACTTAGTTTTTATCCAGCCCACCACATTACCATGGGCGAAGGTGGTGCTGTGTTTACAAATAACGCTGAACTAAAGTTGATTGCCGAGAGTTTTAGAGACTGGGGCAGAGACTGCTATTGCCCTCCCGGCAAAGACAACACTTGCAACAAGCGCTTTTGCTGGAAGTTAGGTAGTTTACCTGAAGGTTATGATCATAAATATACATACAGCCATCTTGGATACAACCTTAAAATAACTGATATGCAGGCAGCCTGCGGTGTGGCACAACTTGAAAGGGTCAATGAGTTCATTCAAATGAGAAAAGATAACTTTGCATTTTTGAAGGAAAAACTTCAGTCTTGTGAAGAGTTTTTGTTGTTGCCGAAGGAAACATCAAATTCTGATCCTTCTTGGTTTGGCTTCCCAATTACCCTTAAAGCTAACTCACCAGTTAGTAGATTAGATTTGATAACATACTTAGATCAAAATAAGGTGGGTACAAGACTGCTCTTCGCAGGAAACCTGACTCGCCAGCCGTACATGCTGGGCCGCAATTTTAGAGTTGTTGGTGACCTCACAAATACCGATTTGATCATGAACAACACTTTCTGGATTGGTATTCACCCCGCCCTTACAAAGGAAATGCTTCAATTTTCGGTTAGTAAAATTGAAGCATATTTGGGGATTACTTTTTGAATCATTTAAATCAGCGGCTTATGATTCAAAGACCATACACGAAAACATTATTAATTCTATGAACAAAAACAGAGCAATCAGGATCCTTGACTGCACCCTCAGAGATGGAGGTCACGTTAACAATTTTGCTTTTGGTAGGCATCAAATTCAAACTATTATCAAGTGCCTTTGCCTTGCCCGGATTGATGTTATTGAGCTTGGATTTCTGAAGAACGTCGCATATCAGGCGGATAAATCTCTTTTTTCTACAGTTGCTCAAGCCGAGGCTTTACTCGAAGGCATGCCTCATGGGCAGCAATATTCTCTGATGATTCGGCCAGATTGGTATGATATTTCTCAACTGGAACCGCGCTCTGGTCGGATTGGCAAAATACGCTGGGCCTTTCATGCCCGTGATCTAAAACTTGCAATAAGCCAAGCTCAGCATGCGCGGGATCTGGGTTATGAAATCTATCTCAACCCGGTCAACGTGTTTTCTTATTCTAAAGAATCATTAAGAGACATATTGCAGGCCATGAACGAGCTAGAGCCAGACAACGTCGCTATTGTTGATACTCACGGTTCAATGGTTGAGCAAGACCTTTTGCATTACCACGAGGTTTTCGACAGCTTACTAAAGACCCATATTGGCCTTTCGGTTCACCTCCACGAGAACCTCTCGCTTTCATTTTCCTTAGCTCAGAAATTCATAGCGCTTACCCATGATCGGCGCGACGCCGGTATAGACGCATCTGTGCTCGGTATGGGCCGCATCCCAGGTAACCTTTGCACCGAATTGATCGCGAGATACGTTAACATGAACTATGGTAGTAGCTACGATATCTCCTTCTTATACGAAGCTATCCAGGACCCAGTTGCTAGCTTCAAGCTAGAACTCCCTTGGGGCTATGCGCCTCTTTATGCCGAGACGGCTTTTAGGAGATTGCACCGCAGCTATGCTGAATACCTGATCGAAAGCACTGATCTATCCGTACCCGAATCCTTAGGTGTGCTTTCTCAGATTGTTGACCCTGAGGACCGAGAAGAATTCAACAAGTCCCTAATTGAAGGTATCGTATCTAGCTTTCGTTCGGAAGCTTCAGGAAGCTAAATTGGACAAATCCATCAAAGTCTCTGACTACATTGCACGTTTTTTCCTTGAAAAGGGTGTAGATACCTGCTTCAGCGTGACCGGTGGAGGAGCTATGCACCTTAACGACAGCTTGGGACACCACCCGGACTATCGGACAATCTATAACCACCATGAGCAGGCCAGCACCATAGCAGCTGAAGGCTACACTCGTGTTACCAACAAGCCAGCCCTTGTCTGTGTTACCTCTGGCCCAGGTGCAACTAACGCCATGACAGGTGTCCTTGGCGCCTGGCTTGACTCCATATCTATGATTGTGCTTTCGGGTCAAATGAAGGTTGAGACCACACTTCATGCTGTGCCTTTTAAACTTCGACAATTGGGCTTTCAGGAATTCAATGTTGTTGATAGCGTTGCTGCAATGACTAAATACGCAGTTATGGTTACCGATGTTCGATATGTTCGTTACCATTTAGAGCGTGCCTTTCATGAAGCCACCCACGGACGCAAGGGGCCCGTCTGGTTGGATATTCCTCTGGACATTCAGGGTTCCCTAATTAATGACGACACCCAACTCTCTTGGAGCCATTATGGCAACTTTGCGGGTGAGGTTTACGTGCACACTCTTAATCCCGTTATTGTAGAAAGTATCATGGACCGCATAAACCAGGCCAAGCGGCCGGTTCTAATGGTTGGAAGCGGTGTGCATCTTGGGAATGCACGCTCATTATTGGAGAATGCTGTAAGTAAACTTCAAATCCCGATAGTGACTGAATGGAACTCAGAGGACCTAGTCCTTTCTGACGAGCCCTTCTATTGCGGTCGCCCCGGCACCATTGGTGACCGCGCTGGCAATTTTGTAGTGCAGAATGCTGACTTGTTGCTAGTAGTAGGCTGCCAGTTGTCTATAAGGCAAATAAGCTACGCTTGGAAACAATTCGCTCCTGAAGCCTATAAGATAGGAGTTAACATTGATGAACACGAGTTGGTAAAACCAACTATCAGTTTCAACCAAACCATCCATAGTCGTGAGTACGATTTTCTTGCTGCACTGAATGACTCTTCAATTGCTTCAGTGCATAGATCTGGCAGCGCATGGCATAAGTGGTGTAAGGAAGTCCAGCATCAATATCCTGTGATAATTCGAAAGGAAGCTTACCGCCCAGGCCCAATGGATATCTACGCTTTCTTCGATGCCCTTTCAGAAGCTCTTCCCGATCGATCAAAGTTAGTTCTGGCAAATGGCGCTGCTTGCGTTTGTGGACTTCAGACAGTTAAAGTTCGTCGCGGGCTTCGTATGTTCACAAATGCTGGTGCTTCAGGTATGGGCTATGGCATTGCTGCAGCCATTGGTGCTAGCTTTGCACCCGAGGCCAATGGCCAAATTTCTGGTCCAGTTGTGTGCGTCGAAGGTGATGGCTCTATTCAGATGAACATCCAGGAGCTACAAACAGTCAAGCACCACCATTTAAACATCAAGATCTTCTGGTTGAACAATGGTGGCTACCACTCTATCCGGCAAACTCAAGCATCTATGTTCTCAGGAAAGTCCCTAGGGTATTGCGGCGCAGACGAATCAAGTGGCTTGAGTTTTCCGGCAGCAAAAAGCATTGCTGAAGCCTATGGCTTGAAATTTTTCTGCATTGACTCGGCGGCAACACTGCAAGCCACGCTAGACGAAGTAATGGCCTGGAATGGCCCTCTGATTTGCGAAGTGGTTGTTGACCAAGAACAGGTCTGGGCGCCCAAATTACAATCTAAGCTTCTGGAGGATGGTACCTTCCTCACTCCGCCTTTGGATGACATGTATCCATTTTTGGATAAGACAGAGTTAGAGAAATTGCGGCAGAGAGCACGTGAAATTTCATGAGAGAAAAAGTGCTTGTATTCGGGTCCAACTTTGCACTTGCGACCCGAATCGCAGACCTTGTCAGGCGTGAATTTGAAGTAGTACTATTTGAATTTTCGCCCTCAATTGATTCCGATCCAATGAATGTAGCTACAGCCTTCACAGGGAAATTATTATCAAATGCTATCGCCTATCACGGAGCACGCTACGTGGTCTTCACGTCCGAATCGCTGCTCTATATTAATTCGCCAACAGTCCTATCCGGGCTGCTAGATGAATTCAGGTCTTTTAAGCAACTGTACGACTGCTACTTGGCGTATGTCGAAATTGACCAGCCTATCGTTGTTGGAAAGGGTCGATACATCCAAGCCTTACATAATGATAGTGTCTACGGTGATCGAATTACCCTTCTAAGACAGACCATGGCATGCGTGGCCGACAGTATTCTTGAAGTACAAAGCGTTTACACGCCAGAGGACGACCACTGGGGCATGAATTTTCTGCGTTTGATTTTTGACTCTAAAGGCAGTGAACCTGTCGAAGTACGCGAATCTGTTGGAGATTGGGAAGCCCTAGCTGCTGACGATGTGGCCCGTGCCCTTATCGCTCAATTAGGGCAAACTGGGACAAAACGGTTATCTAATGGCCCCTATCCTGGCGGGTTGCAGGCTTTTTGCTCGGCCGCGATCTTGGAGCACGAAAGTTGGTTGAAACCTCATTCCTCGTCACATCCTAATCATTGCGTCCAAGAATTTTCAAAGGAAAGTCTTGAGATAAAGCCTCTTCACGCTTTAACTCGACAATCACACTGTTCTGTTAATTACCTGTATCGCAAAGCACCCGAAGCGAACTTCGGCTCACGCAAAGTTTCAGAATTTCGATACGAGTTAGGATATGCACTTGCAAAGTCCATCCCGCATGAAGTAGCAAATAACGTAGACATGATTGTACCAGTGCCAGAAACCGGGAAAATTTATGCAATGGGATTGGCCGACTGTCTAAATATTCCCTATGTCGAGGCCATTTTCAAATCTGACCGCAAGCGTAGTTTTGACATCGAGAGTTTTGACCTGAGAAAAGACTTCCTCTACTCAAGGCTCAATATTGTTCCAGACTTGCTATCGGGTAAGAGCGTGATGGTGGTCGATGAGGCCATCTTCACTGGAGCGACCCTAATGGTTGTTTCGCGCCTTTTGCGTGATGCAGAAGTACATTGTGTGTACTTTGCAATTCCCAGTCCAGAGGCTCGATATAGTTGTAAGTTCAATATGCAACCGAAGCGTGACTTGCTTTCCGAATACGTGCGCAAAGAAGACCTTTGGACATACTTTAATGTGGAGGCCGTATTTTTTCAAAACGATGAGGCCTTCATACAATCCGTCGAACAAGAAGGCCCACAATGCGTGGCGTGTTTCATTCAGAAGGGCAATAATGACTAGTTATCACGAAAGTATGGTTGCAGTAGTTCCGGCGCGGGAGTTCGATGAGCATATGCCCGGAAAGAACCTACTACCATTAAATAATACCAACCTTTTGGTTCACAAGATACGCCAGCTTAAGAAAGTATTTAACACTAGGGATATATTCGTGTCATCTGAATCTCGAAAATACCTCAACTTCGCTACAGAGGAAGGGGTATTTGCTGACTTGCGCCCCACCGAACTTGCTGGGCCTATGGCTAACTTTGGGGATTTCGTCCACCACATAGCATCCAATTTAGAATGCGAACATATTCTTTGGGCATCTCCGACCTCGCCCCTAGTTGACGAAAAAGACTTTGCTTTAGCCGTTGACCTTTATTTCAAGGTCTTGAATCAAGGTTACGACTCGCTGATCACTTCTAACAAAATAAAGCGATTTCTTTTAGACGAAAACGGCCCACTCAATTTCCGTTTCAATATAAAGGACCGCAGCAACACTAAATTACCCGTTCTTTATGAATTCGTTAACGGCATCGTGATTGCTCCTAGAAAAAGTATGCTCAAGTGGAGGTACAACTGGGGATTCATACCTTTCAAAATGCAACTTCCGCCTCACAAAATCGTCGATATCTGTAATCAAGCAGAATATAGATTCGCCAATTTTCTAGTTTCACATGCCTCCAGTGTCAATACGCCATGAGGGTAATACTTACGGGCGCGACTGGTTTAATAGGCCTTAAGCTAATTGAGGAGTTGCTTGATCGATCCTGCGAAGTTATGGTTTTAGTTTCACCGGGATCTCCACGCAATCGTTTAATCACGAGTATGACCTCTACCAATTTTTGCTGGCATGAATGCGGACTAGCAGAATATGGGTCATTTACCTCCGACTTACGCTTTGATGCCATGGTCCACATGGCTTGGTCAGGGGGCTTGGATCGATGGAATATCGACCTTAACCTATATAGCGCTAAGCAGAGCGCCATGGCTGTTCGTCTCGCCGTTAGGCTTGGATGCCACACTTTCGTAGGCGTTGGTTCGCAGGCTGAATGCGGGCCTCAAACCGAGCCGCTATCTGCCGATACTATTTGTAGGCCAGACACACCTTTCGGTGCAGCAAAGAACATTTCAAGGGACCTTACAAGAATTGAGGCTGCTTGTGCGCCTCAAATGCGTTACATGTGGGCCCGCATACTTAGCGTTTACGGACCACGTGACCGTGAGAGCTCCATGGTTACATCATCGTTGCGCAAGCTTCTAAAGGGTGAGACACCTAAATTTTCTAACGGCGAACAATTATGGGATTTTCTTTATGTAGACGATGCCGCTCGAGCTCTTGCTGACATTCTCGAGCTAGGAAAAGACGGACAAATTTACGTCTTAGGTAGTGGTGATGCCCGGCCTCTCCGCAACTACTTAGAAAGTATGGTGAGGCCATTTGGCGTCGACCTAGAGCAGTGTCTTGGCATGATGGAAATTGCTTCAACTACGCCTCGATATCTAGCCGCAAACATAGCACCCCTGAAGCAGCACCTAGGCTGGGAACCGGCTTTCAATTTCGACAGAGGCTTGTCTCTTACAATCGACTACTGCAAGAATAACCCAGTCTGAAGTCAACACCAAAGATCTTTTATCCACACTACGTGATGATTAACATCAATCAAATTAATGTGAAAAATGTAATATTCGACTTGGACGGTACCCTTATTGATTCGGCACCGTCCATCTTGAATTCTATGAGATTTTGCTTCAAAGAGGCAGGTATAAAGCCCACAAGGCAGTTTACATATGACCTTATTGGTCCTCCTCTTTCAGTGGCAGTGAACTCCTTGTTAACTGATACAAATAAAGAAATGCTGCCAATATTAATTAATAGCTTCAAAAAGCATTACGATAATTTTGGATATCTTGAAACGCAATATTACGAAGGAGTACCAGAAATGATGGCAGAACTCCGAGCCATGGGTCTTCGTCTTTATATCGCTACTAATAAACGTATAGATCCGACTCGAAAAATAATCGCCAACTTAGGTTGGAACGAGTATTTCGAAGCTCAGTTTTCTCTAGATTACTTCAAACCTTCGCTAATTAACAAAAAGGCTTTATTGAATCTTCTTCGTAGTGAATTTCCAAGCATGTCAGAAGGGGCTGTCTACGTAGGAGACCGTGCAGAAGATGCTGAAGCCGCCAATAGTAATAATTTCTGTTTTCTTTGGGCATACTGGGGCTATGGTGCCAAAGAACTTGAAGCCAGTGATTTCGTAATTGTTGAAAAACCGTCACAACTGTCCAAAATAATTTTAGACAGAGTTATTTATCAATAGGCCATTTTCTGCCCCTTCAACTAGGATAAAAATGTCTAGGCGATTAACTGAGAATATTTATAGAAAATACCATGGTCGGTGATATTTATATTTGACAGATACACATATTAATAATATTCTAATTTGCCTGCACAATCTCAATGACAGAAGGTTTCGAAGTCCCAATAATATATTCATGCCTGTCTATAAGACGACTCAAGATTTCATCTGCATATTCATCTATATTATCCAGATCGCTGTAGTAATATTCACAACTATTACATGGCCGCATTTCACCCCCCTTACCAGATAAGTGTTTAATTCTAATATCGTTCTCAATTTTTCCGTTCCATATTGATGAAAGACTTTGGTTATTAATATTACCAATTATATTTATTCTTTTAAAATCCACACAACAAGGTACGACTTCACCATTGGCATTAATCATCATGCTTTTAAATATCTGGGTACATACCTTTTGAGGCTTTGATTGACCTCCAAATCTAAAGCCCGCATCCAAGCCAAGATTGCTGATAGTCTCAGGCCATAAATTAACAAGATTCTCAACAAATAGTTGATCGCAAATTCCATCAAATATTTTATGAAAAAGTTTAAGGTCATCTTCATTTTTTATTGCATCGTTGTGAATTTTTATGTAAATATTACAATTTCGCTTATTAAGAAAAAGTTGTTTAATATTTTCAACCAACTCTGCAAAATTAACTTTTTGACCCGTTATATCGAAATAGCTTTTATCGCTCAATCCTTCAATTGATATAATAATTCTATCTAAATTTTCGGTTATTTCTTTTCGATATTTTTTCTGAGACAGCAAAACACCATTGGTGGTAAGTTCATATCTTTCAGCCACACCAGACTCTTTCGCCAATTTAGCCATTTCCAAAAAATTCTTATTTAACAACGGCTCCCCAGTTCCAATATACCTTAAAACCTTAATTGGTTTTAAGTTCTGCATGTCACTTAACATTTTCTTGAATAAATCAAGAGTCATATTATCTTTGACCAAGTCCTCAGGAGATGTGTAATGGGGACAAAATTTGCACTGGAAATTACAATGTCCTGACAGTTCTACATAGACCACCAATGGACTGGAAAGTGGAATAGCATTGTGCAAGTCAATGCGTTTTGTTTCGACTGAGGATTTCACAGAGGTATTCATTTTTGGCTCTTTAAACATGTAGAGAAATCATTACCTTTGAGGAGGCTTCTAGGGTTGGAAGCCCCTAAATTGTACTTGAATCCAGTTTAATCTGTATTTTTACTTTTTGAACATATTCTTTCCAAATATGCCTAAATGCATGCTCTAAATTCTGAATAGCCAGCTCTCCGTTCATCAATGGACTACTTTGGACTTGCTGCCTAAGTTCATGACGAGTTTGATTTAACTTATTTAAATTCGATGCAATATCACATGCTATTTTTATATATTCATCTGAATTAGTCGCAATCCATTCTGGATGTTCAATTAAATTCAGCATGGAAGTTCCCAATCGAGCAACCTCCGTAACACCAGTCATGGTCACCATTGGTATACCCATCCACAACAAATCACATGTTGTTGTACCCCCGTTGTAAGGAAAGGGGTCTAACGCTATATCTATATCGTTGTAAATTAAATATTGTTTATTTGTATCTCTATTCAACAGTAACAATTGCTCAGATTTCACCCCATACTGCTCAAATCTATTGATCAAGCTTTTCTTAAACTCGCGCTGATGAAATCCAGGAGCTTCCAATAAAAGCTTAGAGTTTTCATTTCGCTTGAGTATCGCGGCCCAAAGTTGAAGCGTACTCTCAGAAATTTTGGCCAAATTATTACAACATCCAAAAGTAATGTAGCCATTTTTTAGAGCAGGCGTCTCTTGCACTTCATATTTTTTTTCTAAAGCCAATGACGGATTTGATACCAAAGGCGTATATGCAAATCCGGCTGTCTTCATACGCCAGATTTTTTCAGTGTAATATTTTTCATGACTAGGCAAAATAACATCTATATGCGTAAATCTCCAATCTATTGATTTTAATCCAGTTGTATTTGGATGCCCAAGCCAAGTAACTTGAACTGGTGCAGGTTTTCTTGCAAAAACTGCTAAACGATTATGTGCGGTATGACCTGCTAAATCTATTAATATATCAATAGAGTCTCGTCGAACGACCGAATCGAGCTGTTCGTCTGTAAGTTCAAATACATTCAACCATTTATCGCTATGTAACTTAAAGAATTCACTAACGCCATCTTCATCCTTTTTCTGCTTGGTGAAATAAACCGTTACATCAAAATCATTGTGATTAATGTTCTTAAATGTTGAATACATAAAGTAGGCTACGGGATGCCCTACTAAGTCTCCAGTTACAAAGGCAATTTTTAGTCTTCGCTTTTCTTCTAAGGTATTTGGAAAATTCAAATCCGGAAGACCCAACGAGGCCTCCAAGCTTTTACCTGCGCTTAAATGAGCTTCGAAAAGTTTTTCAGGGGACATTTCTTCTGCATATTGAAGCGTAAATAAATCACTTCCTATTCTTTCTGGCTCAATTTCACAAGCGCGCTCCATTGCAAGCAATGCTTCAGACATGCGGCCTTGCCTGCTAAGTGCCTTAGCAAGCGCAGACCAGTTTGTTGCAATGTTTTCATTGAATTTCAAAGCATGCCTAGCTGCAAACTCCGCCTCCCAAGGTGCTACACGTAAAGAGTTGTATGCGACTGCTAAGTTACCCCACAACATCGGATCATCTCGGTGAATAATTGCACCCGCCTCCAATAAAAGCATTGAATCAAAGGGCGAATTAGCGGCAACTAATAAGTTTCCAAAATTTGTTATTGCTCCATACCCCAGTGGGTTAATAGCGAAAGCATATAAGCTCCATTTAGCAGCTTTTTCGTAAAGCTGAAGTCTCTTAGCAGCCAAAGAAGCATTGATTATTAAAGGTTGAGAGGTAGGGAAAACTATTAAATTTTCTTCCGCCAACTCTAAAGCCTCTTTATTATTATTTGCTTTTAATAATTGAACTACTTTTAAATTAATATTTGAAACTAAAGAAATATCGTAATTATCAATATTTTCAGGGAAAACAAGTCCTCGTTTTAATAGCTCATTAGTCATTAAAGCCTTGGCTCGATTATATAATTCAACAGAACCGCTTCGTTCTTTGTGATTAGCATATAGCCATACTGATAGAATATAAAATGGTAAACTAAAATTTCTTTTCTCATAAGAGGAAGCGAGCCAAGGTATCCACTTTGGTTCCATTCGTCTTAATAAAGCATCAGCCATGAAACGAGTAGCTCGTTCATGATCATTCAGATTTGCACAACATAAACCCGCTCCAAAAAGCGCATTTGGCTCGGCACCATATTCATCTCTTAATCCATCAAATAATTTAAAAGCATCTTTCCACTGTTGGCTCGACATTAATTCGTCGCCCAGTTTTAATTTTTCAATATACTCTGCATTTAAATTAATTTCTTTTTCATCTAAAGATTCATTTTTAATTTCTATATTTTTTATATCTATTGTTTTTATATTAGTTATCTTGCTGTAAGCTATTCTTAGCATTTCATCAAATGCATTATCTATTGAGTAAACAAATGCATTTGAGTCCATCATCAAACTCTTACTGAATTCATTTCTCAAATTTAATCGTATTGAATTTAATTTTGAAATATCAGACCCTAATTTTAGTGCAATATCTATATATTCTTTGTTATTATTTGCAACCCATTCAGGATGTCCAATTTGATTTAAAATTCCATAACCTGCTCTCGACATTGGTCTTTCACCAATCATCGTAACCATTGGTACTCCCATCCACAATAAATCACAAGTGGTTGTTCCACCACCATACGGAAATGGATCTAATGCTATATCAATTTCATGGTATCTCAAGTACTGCATACTTGATACTCTATTTACTAGTATTAATCTGTTTTCTTGCACGCCATGATTTTTAAATTTTTCTTTAATAGTCTCTATAAAATCTTTTTGGTGTAATCCAGGCGCCTCAATTAATAGTTTACTATTAGGTATTTTATTTAATATTTCAGACCAAACAATTATAACTTCTGGCGATATTTTTGCAAGATTATTACAAGTTCCAAAAGTAATATAACAATTTTTTAAAGCTGGTGTTTCCTTTACTTTGTATGATTCATCTATTCTTTTTTCTGGATATTTTACCAATGGCGAGTAACATATACTTGTAGGTATTCGACATAATTTTTCAGAATAATTTATTTCATTCCCACTTGGATCAGTAAAATAATCTGTAATTCTCCAGTCTATTCTAGATAAACCTGTAGTATTTGGATGTCCAAGCCAAGTGACTTGGATAGGAGCAGGCTTTCTAGCAAAAACTTGCAACCTATTCCTTGCAGTATGTCCCGACATATCAACTAATATATGTATTTCATCTTCTAATATTTGGCTAACGACTTGCTCATCGTTTTTGCCTGATATATTTACATGAGAATACACCATTGTTTTAAATCTTTTGGTGATCTGATCTTCAGTAGGAAAATTGTCATAAAAATAAATTCTGTATTTATTCTTATCTAAATTTAACCATAATGGCTCCACAAAATATGCGACTGGGTGAGATCTAATATCTGGTGATACAAATCCCACATTAATTATCTTTGGTATATTTTTAATTTCTATATCATCTAACTTTTTAATTTTTTTCTCAGTATATTCTCCAAATTTAAAATGCTCTATCGCTATTTGTTTTACTGAACTTGTTGGATCATAATTTATACCAAAAAGTAAATTTGACCATAAAGCTGAATTTGATGGTTCTAGTTTTAAAGCCTCTTGGTATGCAGGCAAAGCCTTTAATAATTCTCCTGAGTTTTTATACGCATTTCCTAGATTTGTCCAAGCTCCTGGATTTTTAGGGTTAAGTTGAATAGCTTTTTTTGTTGCCCTCATGCTTTCCCAGGTTTTACCTAAAAGCTCCCAGACTGCTCCCAAGTTTAGCCATCCAACTGAAGAATCAGGTTTTAAATTTACTGCAGCAATCGAATAATCCAAGGCTTGTGATGCTTTTCTTAGCTGAATTAAAATATCAGCGGCGTTAGTAATCCAAACCCAATCTGCTGGATTATTTATAAAACCGATAAATGCCGACACCAACGCTAATTGATGATTTCCTCTTCTGTAGCATATAGAACACCATACCCCTTGTATCTCGGGATCTATCCTCTTTCGATTGTGTTGCTCTAATCCTAATAAATATGCCTTATTGGTTTCTCCCTTTTTCAAATATTCATGAAAAGTTTTTCTCTCTTTTATTATTTTATTTGAATAGGGCTTTACTTCTATATTGGGTATTAATTCTTTTACTTTTTCATTTGATTGTAAAAATAATTCTTTACATTTTTCTAATCTTTCTTTTTCTTCTTTTAGTTCATCTTTGCTTTTATCTATTGCTGCTTTGAGATATATAGCTTCAATTGCCGTTCTACCCATTTCACGGTATATATCCGCCAATTGATTAAATACTTCAGTTGTTGGATTTTTCCTTACCAAAATATTTAATCCATTTAGTTGCCCATTTATATTTTTTCTTTCTTTCGAATGTTCTATATACAGATTTAAATTTTCTACATCTAGATCTTCTAATTTCATTTTTCTCACCCAAAAAAAAAAAAAGAGGGCTTTCGCCCTCTTTTTGTGTCTAGAAGCTTATTAGACAGTTAGTGACTGGGCACTAAACGTTGCACCAGACAAGGTAACTACACCTGTTATCTCTACAACAATATCTGTTCCATCTACAAAGGTTGATGAACCGCTGCTAGCATCTTGGACGATGTAGGTGTTACCACCGTATGTGAACCATTGAATAACAGAATTCACTGCATCTGAATCATTTGCTGCTTCATTTAGATAGTCACTGAATCCAGCAGCAGCTCCCAGACTAATTGCAGTCGAGACCCATGATTCTGTCAATGCTGTATCAGCAAAAACAATCACGTCATCATCAGCCAACGTCAAGTCGGTAATAGTGTCATACGTAAACTTGTTGGTTGAGGCTGTTGATACTGTGAAAGTATCTGTTCCTGCACCACCGGTCATAGTATCCATACCCGTATCGCCGTTTAGGGAGTCGTTACCACTACCACCACTGATTGAGTCATTTCCAACTCCACCAGTAATCGTATCATTTCCAGTACCCCCACTTAAGACATCGTTTCCTGAATCACCACTGATAGTGTCAGCACCTGATCCACCAGAAATTGTGTCAGCGCCTGAGGCCCCAGTCAATGTATCTGCACCAGCTCCACCAGTGATGCTAAATGTTAAACCAGCTGAAGCCAGACCATTGGTAATTATTAAAGAGTCACTAACGTCTGTAATGACAGAGCCGTCAATGGTGATTGAACTTACACCAACACCGCCTGCAGTTAATGCAAGCCCTGCAATAACAACATTGACAGTTTGTGCTGTGCCTGTTGTTGTTCCAGTCGTTCCGTCTGCGTCGTAAACAACAATTTGCTCTATGTCTGTAATTAAGTCGAAATCAACGGAAACTGTGACTGATCCTAAACTGTTATCTAGGCGAATAACGTCTGTACCAGCATTACCGTCAAGCGTATCGTTCGCGCTTAGAGCAAGGTTTCCTGAATATACAAAAACGTCGTTGCCAGCACCCAAGGCAACTGAATCCGCAGACTGTGAAGCCGCTTCGTTGTATGTGATGCCTACTGTGTAAGCTGTTGCACTGATTGTGTCTGCAACGGTAGATCCGTTAATGGTTACGATGCCTGCAGCCTGTGCGCGCGCACCTAGAGTGATAGATCCACCTGTGGTCAAAGTCAGTGTTTCTATGGATGTAACGTTTAACCAAGCAACATCACCAGCACTGCCAGCAGTCATTGTCAAGGTATCAGTACCATCGCCACCTGCAATTGTGTCGTCTTGATTAAGATTTCCTGCCATGACAATGGTGTCGTTTTCAGTACCGCCGTCAATTGAATCATTTCCGTCGCCAGCAGTTATCGTATCTTTGTCAGCTCCACCAGAAATTACGTCATTTCCAGTATCGCCACCCAATGTGTCTGAGCCAGCTCCGCCAGTAATTGTGTCATTACCTACGCCACCTGCAATAATATCAGCGCCAGTTTCTCCGCTTAGAACGTCGTTACCTGAATCTCCATTGATAGTGTCACCACCTGAGCCACCCGTGATTGTGTCGGCACCAGATGCGCCATCCAAGCTATCGTTACCTGCACCACCTGTGATACTGAATGTCAAACCTGTGGAAGCCAGGTTATTCGTGATCAGCAGTGAGTCGCTTGCATCAGTAACTACAGAACCGTCAATCGTGATGGAACTGACACCAACTGTACCTGATGTAACTGTCATTGCAGCAATCACAACATTAACAGTTTGTGCC
>Ga0214919_10005125_pt1 | contig 18753 bp, 22 predicted proteins | sample LL1503_MetaG_FD_177994 | JGI IMG/M metagenome (GOLD analysis project Ga0214919, IMG submission 177994) | Freshwater microbial communities from Lake Lanier, Atlanta, Georgia, United States - LL-1503 | ecosystem: Environmental > Aquatic > Freshwater > Lake | place: USA: Georgia | collected...
AATCGGGTAATTGAATAGGGCCTATAGAAACCATATGAATTCATTATCTTGCATCTAACTGATACGATTGCAAATGTACCAATTATTTGATATGAGACCTCCTATGCGAATGGCCCTTTTTTTAGGCTTAACAGGAATTGGCATGATACTAGGGGCCTTAATTAGTTTTTCTATTGTTTCGGCCATCTTGCATATTCCTTTTGCTGAGATGCAAAAAGTGATTATGCAACCCGAATATGCATCCATGGCGCAGTTTGCTAATGCACTAGCTTCCATTATTGCCTTTGGACTTCCCAGCATAGTCCTTGCTATTTTAGTAAAAGGGAACTGGATGGTGAATATGGGTTTTGCACCTATGAAATCTTATCAATCGGTAGGCATTGTTATTTTAATTGCACTTACTGGTTTAGTGCTCAGCGGTGCATTAGGAAGTTTGACAGAAAAAATTCCTATTCCTACGAATTTTAAAAATTGGGCAGAAGGTTTAGAGGCTCAATATAAAAAAGCCATGTTGTCCATGACGCATATGAGTTCATTAAAGGATTTAGCATTTGCCTTATTAGCCGTTGCAATTATTCCCTCCATTATTGAAGAAGTGTATTTCAGAGGCACGCTTCAAAAAATAGTATTGGATTTGACGGGTAAACCCTATGCTGCTATTATTTTAACGGCCATTTTTTTTAGTGCCATCCATTTTTCTTTTTATGGTTTTTTATCTAGAATGGCATTGGGTATGGTACTTGGATATGTTTATCATTATTCTAAAACTATTTGGCTGCCTGTATTGCTTCATTTTTTAAACAATGGAATAGCCGTAGTTATTTTATATAGTATTCGACATAATCCAGCCAGTGTTGAAAAGATGATGGATGATAATTTACCTATTTATTGGGGTATCATAGCGATGGCAGGCATTTACTATTTATTAAAACAATTAAAAAATAATTACTCAAATGCAGGATTGGAAAAAAGTTTTTAGTAGCACTCAGTTAGCTGCCTCTTCCATGGTGATGGGCATTTTAAATGAAAATGAAATTCCTGCTAAAACGCTTAATAAGCAAGATTCTTCCTATGTTTTTTTAGGAGAAGTGGAAGTATATGTACCTTTGGATATGTATGAAAAAGCCCAAGCGCTTATTTCAACCATTCAAATGAATACTGTTCAATCATAATTTTTTTTACCCATTTATAATTCTTTTCTATGGTCTCTAACGCATCTATTTTAAAACAAAGAACCCTGTCTGCCATTGTATTTGTTATTGTAATGCTAGCAGGTTTGATTTGGAATACTTGGTCTTTTTTTACATTGTTTTTGATTATACAATTAGGTTGTTTATATGAGTACCAAAAATTATTAGCACTCATTTATCCTAGCTATCAAAATATTACCCCTGTTCATAAATGGGGTTTATTAGTAATAGGTTGTTTAATGATGATGACACTAGGTCCTGTGGATTTAGCTATTAATGGAATTAGCATTAAATATATAGGCAGCAGAGTTCTTCCTTTCGTACTTGCATTAATGATTATTGTAGATATTTTTACTAAGAAAATTAATTTACAAAACTGGGCTATTTCTTTTGCCGGCTTAGTGTATATACCTATGTGCTTGTCTTTATTTTTTCAATTAAAAAGTTTTATGACCAACACCTATTTTGGTAGCTGGACTTTTTCTATTCCCTTATTATTAATTGTATCTATTTGGGTAAACGATACCATGGCTTATTTAGTGGGCTCAGTCATTGGTAAGACGCCATTGTCTCCTATATCTCCTAATAAAACATGGGAAGGTACTATTGCGGGTATTATTTTATCGGTATTAATTGTTTCTAAGGTGATGGCTATGGTAGTGCCTATTCAAGAGAAATATATTTTTTATATTAGTTTAATAGCCTCTATAGCAGGAAATTTCGGAGATTTATTAGAAAGTAAATTAAAGAGGCTTGCTGGTGTAAAAGACAGTGGTAGTATGATGCCAGGCCATGGTGGTTTCTTAGACAGGTTTGATTCTATCTTATTTGCCACCCCATTTGTATGGCTAATTCTTCAGATTCTGTTTTAGATGTTTTACATTTGCAACTAAATTTACATAATGACTATACATAAAGAAGGTACAGCTACTATTTCATTGATTGCAACATTCGTAGGCCTTTTGAATATTTTTAATTTCTCTTATTTATTTCCTATCTCCACAATAGCTGCATGGGCTGTATTTATTATTACAGTTGCTTTTTTCTTATTTATTGTTTCATTTTTTAGAATGCCTGTTCGTAGGTTAACTATTAGTGAAGAGGCCATTGTTTCTCCTGCAGATGGTAAAGTAGTGGTGATTGAAGAGGTAGAGCCGGATGAATTTTATAAAGAAAGAAGAATACAGTTAAGTGTATTTATGAGTCCAGCGAATGTGCATGTGAACCGTTTACCTATTGCTGGAAATATTGTCTACAATAAATACCATCCTGGTAAGTTTTTAGTGGCATGGCATCCAAAATCTTCTACCGATAATGAAAGATGGTCGGTGGTTATTGAAAATAGCAAGGGTAGTATTTTATGCAAACAAATTGCGGGTGCTTTAGCGAGAAGAATTTGTAATTACAGCACTGTTGGTCAGTCCTTCAAACAATGCGATGAATATGGTTTTATAAAATTTGGTAGCAGGGTTGATTTACTATTGCCTCTTGGAACTAAAATTCATGCTAAAATTGGCGATGTAGTAAAAGGCGGTGTTACTGTACTTGCTAGTTGGTAATATTAGAGACTAGTTTTTATAAATAGAAGCTTTATTATTATATTGATTAATAATTTTAATAGCATTTTCTTTAACTCTTTAGAATATATCTTCTAATTCCTTTAAATGTGTAATTGTATGCGTTGCAATTAAAGTTGGCTGTATTTGCAAATGATTCACAAAGATAGAGTCCATGCCAGCATTAATGGCACCTTGAATATCGGCAGCTTCATTGTCTCCAATCATAATACTAGTTTCTAATTTTGCATTGGAAGCTTTTAATGCATACTCAAAAATTTCTTTGTTGGGTTTCAAACTATTACTGGCTTCTGATGTAATTATTTCTATAAAGTAGTCCGCTAAATTGGAGTTCTTAATTTTTTTAAACTGCACCGATTCAAACCCATTGGTAATTAAATGCATTTTGTAATTCTTGTTTTTCAAGTAGTCCAAAATTTCAATGGTATAGGGGAATAAATTCTTTTTATTAGGGAGTATATCTAAATAATCAATAGACATTTCTTTAGACAAGGCTTCGTCTGCTATTTTATAATCCAATAAACTAAGGTAAATACGCTTCCATCTTAACTCCTCTTGCTTAATAAAGCCCTTGGTATACCTGTCCCATAAACGGTGATTATGTTTACTGTAGTTGCTGTAAAAAACATCAAAATCGTAAATACCCTTAGCCTCTAGCGCATATTTCTGATGCAGGTCCCATAAGGTTTCTTTAGAATTTAATTCAAAGTCCCAAATGGTATGGTCAAGATCAAAAAATAGGTCTTTATAGGGCATCAATGTCTAATTGTATTGGACGAATTTACAGTTTTGCTTCTTATCTTTATTCTTTATTTAGGTTAACTATAAATTATTTATATGCTTGTTGTTATTACAGGGGCTTCTCAAGGAATTGGATATGCAGTGGCAGAAGCTTTTGCAGCTGAGGGCCATACATTGTGTATTTGTAGTAAAACCGCAGCTCGTTTAAAGGAGGCTACTGAGGGCTTTGTAAAAAAGTATTCTAATGCAACTATACATAGCATGCAGGCCGACTTAGCAAAGCCTGAAGACTGTAAGACATTTGGTAGTTGGTGCTTGGGTTTTGGAACACCTTCTATATTAATAAATAATGCAGGCTTTTTTTTACCAGGTAATTTAATGCAAGAGGAGCAAGGTATTTTAGAATCACAAATTGCGGCTAACTTATATTCTGCTTATCATACCTCTCGTACCATTGTTCCTGCAATGATTAAACAAGGCAGCGGACATATTTTTAATATTTGTTCCATTGCTTCTTTACAAGCCTATACACAAGGAGGTTCTTATAGTATTAGTAAGTATGCTTTAGATGGGTTTTCAAAAAACCTAAGAGAAGAATTAAAAGATAAAGGTATTAAAGTAACGGGTGTTTATCCTGGAGCTACTTATACTAATAGCTGGGCGGGCAGTGGGGTGGAGCCTAGTCGTATTATGGAATCAAGTGATATTGCTAAAATGATTTTAGCAGCTTCGCAATTAAGCCCACAAGCAGTGGTGGAAGATATTGTAATGAGACCGCTCTTAGGAGATTTATAGTTTTACTCTTAGGATTTTTATAGCTTAACTATAAAATCTTAACTATTTTTCTATCTATCAAATTATCAATTTTATTAGTATTAAAGTCTTTCTGCATCTTCTTCAATTGAAGGCCCCTTGCTAGAAAAACTTTCTCTCGCTTTTTTTGTAGCGGCTAATCTTTCTATAACTATTTGTGCAATTAATTTTCCTGCATTTTCATTAGGATGTTCTTTTAATACATTCTTCAATTTTGCTTCTGAAACATCTATTCGGTAAAGAAGCTGCACTAGTTTAGAAAAGTCTTCTTTAATCAAATCATTGATCATAGTTTCTAATTCTAGGGTACTTAATTTCTCTAATGCTAATAAATTCATCTCCATGCGCTTTAATTATATTTTTCTATCACACCCAAACTAAACAATGCGAAGTCGTATTTAACAGGATCCTTAGGGTCTAAAGTTCGACAATAATTGGTTAATTCTAAAGCCGTTTGCCAATCTGTTTGTATTCTTTTTACAATGCCCAAACCCCTTGAAACCCTTGCTACATGTACATCTATGGGCATGATAAGGTCTGCAGGGCTTATCTTTTTCCAAATACCAAAATCTACCCCTTGCTTATCTTTTCTTACCATCCAGCGTAAAAACATGTTTAGCCTTTTGCAAGTAGATCCCGAAACAGGACTTGCTATATGTTTCTTGGTTCTTGCGGGGGCGTCTTCTAAGCAGAAAAAATAATCTTGAAAATGTATAAGTGCTTTTTCAACAGCGCTGGCCTTGTTTATTGAACCAATATCTTCACTTTTAAAAAATGCAGATTCTAAACTTTCATTTTTTCTATAATGCTGTTTAAAAAATTCAATACAATAAAGCAAGTCGGTATCATTAAATGTGCGGTGCGCAAAGCCTAGTAATTTTTTTAATTCTTTTTCTTGGTGTTGTGTACAAAATGAATATGGCGCATTATCCATTCTTTCTAGTAGTTCCTTACTTTTATTAATAATAGTGGTTCTATTACCCCAGGCAAAAATGGCAGCAAAAAAACCAGCAATTTCAATATCCTGCTGCTTTGTAAATAAATGAGGTATACAAATAGGATCCTTCTCAATAAATTCAATATGGTTGTACTGCTTTACTTTTTGGTCTAATAATTGATGAATCTCATCTTTCATTATCCAATGGCTTGTGCTAAATCTGCTATTAAGTCATCTGCATCTTCAATACCTACACTTAAACGAATAAGCCCATCAGATAAACCATTGGCAATTCTTTGCTCACGAGGTATAGAAGCATGGGTCATACTTGCAGGGTGATTGATTAAAGACTCCACACCTCCCAAGCTTTCCGCTAATGAGAACACCTTGGTGCTAGAGAGTACTTTAGTAGCTGCTTCAATGGTATCTGTTTTTAAAGTAAAGCTCATCATGCCCCCAAAACCTCGCATTTGTTTTTTAGCGATAGCATGATTAGGATGATCCTCGAAGCCACACCAGTATACCTTACCCACTTTAGGATGTTGTCTTAAATAAGCTGCTACTTGAATACCATTCTCACAATGTCTTTGCATACGTACATGCAATGTTTTAATGCCTCTTAAAACTAAAAAGCAATCTTGCGGGCCAGGCACGGCGCCTGTACTTTTTTGAATAAAATATAATTGATCTCTTAAAGCTTGATCATTCATGACTAAACAGCCTTGTATCACATCGCTGTGACCACCTAAATATTTTGTTGCTGAATGCATAACAATAGTAGCGCCAAAATCTAAAGGGTTTTGTAAATAAGGAGATGCAAAAGTATTATCAACACATACCATGCAATTATATTTTTTTCCAATAATAGAAACCGCTTCAATATCACTAATGTTCATTAAGGGATTCGTAGGTGTTTCTAACCAAATTAATTTAGTGGCTGGTGTCATTGCTTTTGCTACATTATTGGCATCTGAAGTATCAACATAAATAAATTTGATACCCATTTTTTCATAAACCTTGGAGAACAATCTAAAAGTACCTCCATACATATCATGTGCAGCTACGACTTCATCGCCTGGTACTAATAAACGCATTACTGCATCGGTAGCAGCAACTCCACTAGCAAAGGCCAATCCAAATTTTCCATTTTCAATCACTGCAAAAGCTTCTTCTAATGCAAACCTAGTAGGGTTTTGACTTCTAGCGTACTCATAACCTTTATGCACGCCTGGAGCCGATTGCACATAGGTAGAAGTTTGGTAAATAGGCGTCATAATGGCACCTGTACTTGGATCGGGGTGCGCACCTGCGTGAATATATTTAGTAGCTAGTTTCATAATTATATATTTTAGGAAATTTTATTTCCATTTTTAAACATTCTGTAAGAATAAATTGTGGGTATGAGTACCATCACAATCATGTCAATAAAAAAAATCACAAAAGAAGTGGCAGAGCTAAATGCCATACCTGCTACAAATTGAAGTATACCGCCATAGAACCATGCTTTACCAGCTATTTTATGTGTGGCGTTCCAGTTGTCTTCATTGTCTAAGGTCCAAGGCAATTTAAATCCTGCAAAATAATTCTGCTTCAATTTAGGCATGTATAATCCCATTGCTGCAAAGGCTAATCCTAACATAGGAAATAATAATTTTTCAATAGGAATGCCTTGATGTGTAGTTGCATATAAGAGCACTAAACTTAATAAACTTAAAAACAAGGCTGTGAAAAACCCGAATTTCCTGAACAATCCATCATCTATTTTTTCAGTTCTTTTAGGATCAAAATTTTTAATATTAGCTAATAAAAAATAAGTAAATAAGCTTGCCACCCCCATTATAATAGGCCCTAAATAAATACTATCTCTGCCGCCAAAGCCATCGGCTTCTCCTTTAATATTAAAATGAGTAGGAATAATTTCAGGTAAACTAGGGTAGAGATAGGCTGCGTAAATAAATGGAATGCCTATAATTATAAGTACATAAAAAAGCATCATTTTTTTATTATTCATAAGCTGACTTTAGGCTTTAAAGTTACTATTTATTCAGTTTTAATCAATAATATGCTAAGTCCACAAAAAAATTTACTTTTGCTTCAAATTGTAAAAAATGAGTAAAGGTCCCATTTCGAAGTTCGTTGAACACCATTATAGACATTTTAATGCCGCTGCCTTGGTAGACGCCGCTAAAGGCTATGAAACCCACCTTTTAGAAGGGGGCAAAATGTTAGTGAGTTTAGCAGGTGCGATGAGTACTGCTGAATTAGGTATTAGCTTGGCTGAAATGATTCGCCAAGATAAAATTGCTATTATTAGCTGTACTGGTGCCAACCTTGAAGAAGATGTCATGAACTTAGTGGCCCATAGCCATTATAAACGTGTGCCTAATTACCGTGATTTAACACCACAAGACGAGTGGGATTTATTAGAGAACCATTATAACCGTGTTACCGACACTTGTATTCCAGAAGAGGAAGCATTTAGAAGATTACAAAAACATATTGTAAAGTATTGGAAGCAAGCAGAAGAAAAAGGCGAGCGTTATTTTCCACATGAATTTTTATACCAAGTGGTATTGAGTGGTGAGTTAGAACAATATTATGAGATAGACCCTAAAGACAGCTGGATAGTTGCTGCGGCTAAAAAGAATATTCCTATTGTAGTTCCAGGTTGGGAGGATAGCACCACTGGAAATATTTTTGCCAGCTATGTTATTAAAAAAGAATTAAAAGCAAGTACTGTTAAAAACGGTATTGAATACATGGTGGAATTAACAGAGTGGTACCGTGCCAATAGTGGTGGAAAGGGCGTTGGATTTTTTCAAGTAGGTGGTGGTATCGCAGGAGATTTTCCAATTTGTGTTGTGCCAATGATGTACCAAGACTTAGAATGGCATGATGTGCCTTTTTGGAGTTATTTCTGTCAAGTAAGTGATAGCACTACTTCTTATGGTTCTTATTCTGGAGCTGTTCCCAATGAAAAAATTACCTGGGGTAAATTAGATATTCATACGCCTAAGTTTATAGTGGAAAGCGACGCTACCATTGTAGTGCCGTTGATATTTGCTTATATTTTAGGTCAATAATTAAAATGGGTCTAAAGAAAATTTAAGACCCATTTTAATTATTGACCTAATGATTTTTCCAATAAAAAGCCCCTCCGATATCGAAGGGGCTTTTTTATTTTCTTTCTGATCTAATTATATTTTGAATGAATATTTAATCTAACGACCGGGCATATTCAAAGGCAAATCTCTTTTCAGCATATCTTCTCTTGTTGCCATTTCCCATGCTGTTTCAAAAATTAATCTTACTCTTTTTTCCATTAAGTCAAAATTGATTTTTTCTACTGTATCGGTGGGTTTGTGGTAGTCTGCGTGTGTACCATTGAAGTAGAAAATAACGGGAACGCCTTTGGCTGCAAAGTTATAATGGTCGCTTCTGTAGTAAAAACGGTTCTGATCTTTAGGATCGTTAAATCTTCTATCTAATTCCATATTATAATGCTGATTCACTTTGTCTGTAATAGGTTGTAAATCACTGCTTAATTTATCTTCTCCAATTACATACACATAGTTCATAGAATCGCCCTTATAAGTAGGGTCAATTCTTCCCACCATGTCAATATTTAAATCTACCGATGTTTTATCTAAAGGATACACCGGGTGCTCGCTATAATATTGAGACCCTAGTAAACCTTTCTCTTCACCAGATACATTCATAAATACAATGTTACGCTTAGGACTAAAGCCTTTTTTACTTGCTTCAGCAAATGCATGCGCAATAGCCACTACACTAGTGGTACCAGAGCCATCATCGTCTGCGCCATAATAGATGACTCCGTTCTTAATGCCTTCGTGATCGTAGTGGCTAGTAATAAACATATATTCATCTGTCTTTTCTTTACTTGGCAATACGGCCATGATATCGGCACTAGGTACTTCACCATTTGCGCGTTCAGCAGTCCAGTCAATAGTGGTGCTGAATACTCCTTTAGGCATATCAACTAACTCTTGGTCTGAAAAATCCTTGCTGCCGCCTAATAAACGACTACCTAAGCTTTTAGAAACAGTCATACTTACAAAATTGCTAGCACCACTTGCTTTTAAACTTAATCTGCCAGTTAAATTACTTGGGTAGCTTGGATTATTGTTTGCAATAATGATAATACCTAAGGCACCTAATTTCTGAGCAGCCATAATTTTATACATGCTTCTTTCTTTGCTTTCTGTAGCGACTAATAATTTTCCTTTTACATCTACAGTTGATTTATCATTGAAATCATTGCCTACAAAAATAATAGCATTTGTATTCAAAGATTTTTGAGGTGCATAGGATGCATTCACCCAGTAGTCTTTATCTAAAGTGTAGGGTTCGCCATTTACTTTTAAAGTTGAACTCAATACTTTGTCTTGGTATAATTTGAAGGGCAATGAATAAGAGCCATTATTACCCGGCTTTAATTTGAATTTTTTGTATTGGCTTGTTAAATAAGCAGCAGCCTTTCTTTCACCTTCCGTACCAGTTTCTCTTCCTTGCATTTCTGCACTGGCAATAATACTTAAATGTTCTTTTAATCCAGCTGCAGTAATTGCTTTTGCTGCTGTATTTGCATCAATACCTTGTGCTACAGCAATAACTGTCACAAAACTTAAAAATAGAACGAGTAGTTTACGCATTTTTTTTAATTTAAATTATTAACATGAAATTTTTTGAACTCTATTTTGATGTCTGCCTCCTTCAAAGGCGGTAGTCATAAATTTTTCTATCATTTCTTTGGCAAGTTCTATACTTACATAACGTGCAGGAATACAAATCATATTCGCATTATTATGTAAGCGTGTTAGTTCAGCTACATCAGTTTGCCAGCACAGACCCGCTCTAATTCCTACATGCTTATTGGCTGTCATAGCAACACCATTGGCGCTACCGCAAAATAAAATACCAAATGCTGCTTCTCCTGTTTCAACACTGGTGGCCGTGGGATGAGCAAAATCGGGGTAATCTACAGAATCGGAATTGTAAGTACCAAAGTCTTTGGTGGTATAACCTTTTTCTTGCAACCAAGTATTGACTGCATTTTTAAAATCAACACCTGCATGATCGGCGCCTAAGGCAATGGGTTTCTGAGCATCAAATACAAAAGACATAGTTTATTTATTTATTGGTATAGATAAAATTATCAAATTGCTATTATTTTTTCTATTTTATGTTTTCTATTTAATCCCACTGTTCGTCTTCTGCTTTTTTAACAGACTTATGCGCCCATCTTGAAACGAAGATGCTAAATTCAAATAAAGTATATAAAGGAATAAAAACAATTAACTGACTATACCAATCGGGACTCGGTGTAATAAAGGCAGCTACAATTAAAATAATAACAGCAGCGTATTTACGCGTAGTGCTTAAAAATTCAGGTGTAATAAAACCAATCTTGGTTAATAAAAATACAATGACTGGCAGTTCAAATGCAATACCGCATCCCAAAATCAAATTGGTGAGGTTGTCAAGATAATCGGCAAAAGTAGGTATAGTGGTAATGACACCCTTGGTACCCAGTTGGAAACTAGCTAAGAAATTAAAGGTAAAAGGACCTAATACAAAAAACCCAAATGCAGCTCCAAGAAAGAAGAAAAAGGAAACCCAAAAAATCATGAACCTAGTGTTCTTAATTTCTTTTTCTTTTAATGCTGGTTTTACAAAAGCCCATATCTGATAAAATACAAAAGGAAAGGCAACTATAATGCCACCCACAAAGGCCATGCTAATACTACTCAAAAACTGACCTCCGAAAGTGGTGCTTTGCATAGAAACTTTTACAGGAGGCATACATAAAGAATCGCCTAAGTGAAGTATATGACTAAGTTTGCAAAATGCTCTATAAGTAATAAAGTCTGGATTAATAGGACCAGTAATGACATAGTCCATAATCCAATCTCTGTATATAAATAGAACCAGTGAGGTGATTAATATTGCACTTAAAGATCTAACAATTGTACCCCTTAACACTTCCAAATGATCAATGAAAGTCATCTCTGAATTGTCGTTCTTATTAAATCGGTCAAATAGTGCCATAATACATTTTCAATGAGGGCTAAAGTTAAGGTTTCTAGTGGAAAAAGGGGGTCCAAAAATCAAAAAAAGGACTAGCGGATTTTAATTTTTGCCTTTTCAATTCGGGTATCACTTACGGCCAAAATTTCGGCGTCAAAATGCGGCAAATGTATAATAGTGCGCATTTTAGGAATGGACTCATGATGGTGAATTAAATAGCCACTGAGGGTCTCTGAGCTGTCTGCGGAAAAATCTATGCCATATTTTTCATATAAGTAGTCTAGCTCTAAGCGGCCACTAAATATATACTCGGTATCTGAAAGCTTTTTTTCAATCAATTCCTGCTCATCATATTCATCTTCAATTTCTCCAAAAATTTCTTCTAGCACATCTTCCATGGTAACAATACCGGCCGTGCCTCCAAACTCATCTACCACCCAAGCAATACTTTTTCTTTTTTTAGAGAATAAACTTATTAAGTCTGCAGCATTCATACTTTCGGTTACTAAAGGAATAGAGTGCAAAATGGAAGCAATTTGCGTGGGCTTTTTAAATAAATCTAGTTGATGTACATAGCCCACAATAGAGTCTAAACTTTCTTCGTACACAATAAGTTTACTTAATTTTGTTTCAATAAATATCTCACTCAGTGTTTGAATAGAAGTACTTAATTCCACACCCACAATTTCTGTTCTTGGCACTAAGCATTCTCTAATTTTAATATCGGGAAGGCTTAATGCATTTTCAAATAAATCGGTATTTAAATCTTGTTGCTCTTTTGATTGTTTTGTTTGTTGTACAAAATGCGCAAGATCTACTTTAGTGAACCCTTCTTTTTTATGAATGATACGCATTTGAAATAAATACTTCAATACAAACTGGGCTAGGTTCACAAGTAATATAGTGATGGGCCTAAACAGAATATGAAAAAATTGCGCCAAAGGGGCGAAGACCGTAATCATGGAAGCGGCCCTGGCCTTGAAGATAGCCTTAGGTACTAGCTCTCCTATAAGTAGTATAACAAGGGTAGATAAAATAGTATTGCCTAGTAAAATGGAGTAAGGGCCTAACGCCCATCTTTCCCAAATATACTTATGTAATAAAGATTCAAATTGAATTCCGAAAACGACTAAGGAAATATTTAAACCAATTAAACAAGTGCCAATAAATTGAGTAGGTGTTTCTAAAAACTTGGCTATAATTTTCCCCGAGCTATTGCCCTGCTTTTTTTTTAGCTCCAGGCTTAACCTGTTGGCACTTACAAAGCCAATTTCATAGCCTGAAAAAAAGCCAATCAAAATTAAAGAGGCAACTATAGCGAAAAACATAAATAGGGTTTATTCAATTTCAAAAATAGTCATTACCACTCAGGTAATTTTGGTTTTGTTTCTACAATACCTTCAATTTGCTCCATTATTTCAGCAGTCAATAAAGCCGCAGTATCAATGGCAGTTAAATTATCTATTAATTGCGCTTTGTTGGTAGCACCTAAAATGGCTGTACTCACATTTGGGTTTTTGATACACCAAGCAATACTTAAAGAAGCGGTGCTTACTTTTAATGCTTTGGCAAGGGCCCCTAATTGCTGTACTTTTTTAATACTGTCTTGCATTAACATGCGGTCTCTTAACCATTCAAAACCTTCTAAATGAAAACGAGAACCTTCTGGTATACCATCATTGTATTTACCAGTTAAAAGCCCTGATGCTAAAGGACTCCAAATGGTAGTGCCCATCCCCACATTCTTAAATATCTCCAAGTATTCATTCTCCATTTTTGCACGCTCAAATAAATTGTATTGAGGTTGTTCAACAGAGGGCCCAATTAAATGTTGTGCAGCCGCTACTCGGTGGGCTTCCATAATTTCAACGCCACTCCACTCGCTAGTGCCCCAGTATAAAATTTTTCCTTGTTGAATAAGGGTGTTCATAGTTTGAACCACTTCTTCAATAGGGGTAGTTTTATCTGGTCTGTGACAATAGTAAAGATCTAAATAATCTGTTTCTAATCTTTTCAAGGCTTCATGACAGGCTTCTGTTAAATGCTTTCTACTAAGTCCCGTTTGATTGGGTTTATTTGCTTTTCCTCTCCAGCCAAAATAAGCTTTGGAAGAAAGTACAATAGAAGTTCTATCCCAGTTTTTTTTACTTAATACACGGCCCATCATTTTCTCACTCTCTCCTGCAGCATATACTTCTGCATTATCAAAAAAGTTAACGCCTGCATCATAAGCAATACCCATTAGTTCATCGGCAATACCATCGTTAATTTGTTTATGAAAAGTAACCCAACTTCCAAAACTAAGGGTACTTAGTTGTAATCCTGTTTTACCCATTTTTCTATATTCCATATTCATTATTTTTTTGTATTAAAACCAGCACTGTCTGAAATAATAGCATAGCTATTGGCCTGTGGTTTAAAAATTTTTATATCGGTTAAATTCTGATTGGCTTCAAAGCCCATGCCATAAGTTTTAGCAATGGGGTTATGCTGTTTGACAATCACTTCTTTATCGGTGGTGAACTTATTGGTATTTTGATCCCAGATCATTTCCTTACACCATAAAGTATCACCCATTACATTATATACAATTACATTATCTCTTAAAAATACTTTGTTCTCTGTTTCCTTATAATTCGCATAGTTGGCGCTAAGTTTACTTTCAATATGTAAACTATCTTTGTAAAAATCTACTTTAATGGTACTTGGGAATTCCACCATCTTGCCACTATCTACTAAATACTTATTCATCAAAGGAGCCATTAGTTTTGCTGTCATCTTACCATCGTTACTAATAAAAATAGAGACCTCTTTACCCACATCAATACCTCCTATACGTGCACTTAGGGCCTGCACATCGTTGACATTATTTTCACATGCCATCATAAAAAAGCAGCTACTTATTAGAGCAACTGCTAGTTTAGTATTTTTATATAATAAGGTATTAATCATATTTACGTTTATTAAACCATACATCGCTCAAGCTATAGCCTAAAGTAAATTGTACAAAATTTTCTTTGTAATCATTTACACCAGAGCCTCTTTGTCCTACTTGCAATGCTAAATTTAGTAAAGTATATTGGTAATCGTATGAACGATATTTTCTAATAGGTAGTCCCAATCCCATTGTCATGGCTGAGATTTTCAAGCCTTTATTATCTATGTTTAAGTAGTCTGTACCTGTATAAAATCCTGCTCTGTAAGTTACTGTAGACCAATAACTTTCATAATTAAATGCATTTGGACAGAATTGCGCACCTACACGAAACATGGAAGCATTAGAGAGTAAATCTTTTTGACCGTAGAAACTATATTTGTCCTTCCAAGCAGCGCTGTTGTATTCAATACCTATTACCCATTGGTCATAATTTCCTCTAGTATCATACTGCTTTTTATGCAAGGCTACGCCAAAAGTATACTTTGCAGGTATAACCACATTGCCTTTGACATTTCGAATAGAAATGGCCGTATCTAATGGGGTAGAAGTAGTGGCTGTAAAACTACCGGTTGAGCGTACTAAATCTTGTTTGCCTTTCATGGTTTGATCCAAACTAGCAGTTGCGCCATAACTTAAAGAGTATTCTGTTTTTTGAACCCCTTTCCCTTTCTGTATTTTATAAATTGGGAATTCTCCTAGCAAACCCCATTGAAAAAAGAAGCCTCCAAAAACAGTATTGGTATTGGATGTAGATTGGAAAAAATAATTTGAATCGGTACTGTGTTGAAATGATTTTATATTTTCAATTTTCCTACGTCCTAAATTGTATCCTGTATTCACTCCGAAACTTAAGTATTTCCAAGCTTTACCAAAGCCTAAAAACACTTGGTTCAAGCCACCTTGTCCGATATAATTATTAAAAATGGTATCGCCAGAAGAAATTCTTTTTGTTTCGTTCACTGCGTAATTTATTTGAGAGACAGGTCTTAATCCAAATGCCATACCTGATTTTTTATTTTTATCCATGGGTAAGCCAACTACAATATAGTTAGGACTTAAGTAAGTAGACTGCTCTCTACCAGTAGGCGATGATAATTTCTTTAAAGTATTATTATTGAAGTTCATCCCTAAATCAAAAGTGGTCATATAAATAGTACCATAAGAAGCAGGGTTATTGAAATTGATACTTTGTCCAAAGCTCCCATTCATAGATGAAGTGTAAGCAGTAGAAAAACCACCCAATGCCTGACTAGTTGTATTTTGACTATTCACTACTTCAGTACCTAATCCATACCTTGAAAATGGGGAATTGATTTGAGCCTTAGTTGGGGTGATAAAACAAACTAAACCTAGAAAAGGGATTACCCTAATTATTTTTTTCGCAAATAGCATACAGTCCTTTATATATTAAATTTTGGTCGGCAAATATCCTCTTTTTTAAATGAGGCACAAAATAAGAAATGTCGCCACCGGTTAATAGCACGTTAAATTTGCCATATTTCTGCTCATAGGCTGTAATAATACCATCAATTTCGGCTGCCATGCCCAAAATAACACCGCTAAGGATATTGGTTTTAGTATCATAACCTACCAAAGGGAACTCGTTGGAGGGGCTAATAAGCGGTAAAAGGGCAGTTTGTTCATGCATTGCCTTAAAGCGCATTTGCATGCCCGGAGAGATGCTACCCCCTAAAAAAGCATGGGTATTATTGATAAAATTATAGGTAATACAGGTGCCCAAAGAGATGATTAAGTTATGTTCATGGGGAAATTGGTCAATAGCTGCAGCGATTAGCGCTAAGCGATCGGCCCCAATAGTCTCAGGCTTACCCACCGGGGTGGTAAAATTAATTTTAGTGGCAGGCCCTAGTAAGTGAAACTTAGTTTTTTTAGCAAGTAGGGTTTCTATGGCCTTGTCATGATGTACAACGGAAGATAAGATGGTTTTTTCAACAGAAAATTCAGTCAATAATTTTTCAATTTCTTGCACATTACCCGTTTCTAAAACACGAAGTTCTACAAGTGTTGCACTAGTAAAAATGGCTGCTTTTAATCGGGTGTTGCCAAAATCAAAACAAATGGTGGTAGACATATACTTACTTATAGTTCAAAAATAATCTCTTTGCCCCAAAGTTTAAATAAAACAATAGGCAAGTTGCAAAAGTTTTCGGTTATTTGAAGTTCAAAATAAGCGGGCATGAAAATAGCGGGGTTTACGATCATAAAAAATGCGGTGACCAATGACTTTCCCATTGTAGAAGCCATCCGTTCCATACTGCCCGTAGTGGATGAAATGATTGTTTTAATTGGAGATTCCACCGACAATACAATTGCACTTATTGAAGCTATTGGCGATGCAAAAATTAAAATTCATCACTCTATTTGGAATAAAAATTTAAGAAAAGGAGGTGTTGTTTTAGCAGAAGAAACCGATAAAGCCTTTGCTTTAATTAGCGATGAATATACTTGGGCATTTTATATTCAGGGCGACGAAGTGGTGCATGAAAAGTATCATGCGGCCATAAGAGAAAGCTGTGAAAAATATGCTTTTGATACAGAAGTGCAAGGGCTTTTATTTAAATACAAACATTTTTATGGCACTTATGATTATGTAGGAGATAGTAGAAAATGGTATGCACATGAAATAAGAATTATTCGAAATAATAAAGTTATTTCTGCATATAGAGATGCGCAAGGTTTTAGAATAGGCAGGACCAAATTGCCTGTGGCTAGAGTAGATGCAAGCATTTATCATTATGGCTGGGTGAAAAGTCCTACACAGATGAGAAAAAAATTAAAAGAGAGTAGTGTGTATTGGAATGATGATACACAGATGGAAAAAATAAAAGCAAGTCCCGATGATTATGACTTTTCTGGATTTGATTCTTTAGAAAAATTTAATGGAACACATCCCTCAGTGATGCTAGATAGAATACAAAGACAGAATTGGAAAATTGATTTAGACCTTTCTCAAAAAAAGTTTTCTTTTAAAAATAAATGCTTGTACCTTTTTGAAAAATTAACAGGTATTCGGCCTTTTGATTTTAAAAATTATAAAATTATCAGAAAATAAATATGCATTCTATTTCCGATATTAAGCAAGGAGTGGTAAAAGGAGATTTCCTTTTACTTGCCAAGGCTATATCGTTTATTGAAAATAATGCAGAAGGGAACACTGGTTTTTTAGAAGCATTAGCACCCACAAATATTCCCATTATTGGAGTGACGGGCCCTCCAGGTGCAGGCAAGAGCACTTTAATTAATGCCCTTATTAGTACCTGGGTGAAAGAGGGAAAAAAAGTAGCTGTTTTATCTGTGGATCCTTCTTCTCCTTTTCATCAAGGTGCCATTTTAGGAGATCGTATTCGTATGAAGGACTGGTACTTGCATGCTCAAGTGTATATAAGGTCGCTAGCTGCAAGAGGACATTTGGGTGGATTAAATAGCGCCATGCTATCCTTGACCACATTAATGCAGTCAGCGGGCTTTGATTATATAGTAGTGGAAACAGTAGGGGTAGGACAATCGGAGGTAGAGATTGCCTCTTTAGCCGATACCACAGTGGTAGTCTTAGTGCCAGAAGCGGGAGATGAAGTGCAAATGATGAAATCGGGTTTAATGGAAATTGCCAATGTATTTGTAGTGAATAAAAGTGACCGACCCAATGCGCAAATTTTTGTAAATCATTTAAAACAAATGATAGCAGAAAATGCATCTGCACAAAATACCCCTCAAGTAGTTAGTACAATTGCAACTGAAAGAGAAGGCATTGCAGAATTGTTAAATGTAATTACTGCACATCAATTAGCCTTGCATGATGATGGCGCACAAAAAAATGAAATGCTATTTACTAAAGTGATGCAATTAATAATGGCTAGTAAAATGAATCAAGTGGATGTAGAAAAGTTGAAATTGAATTTAGCTTCGGAGTCTACAAAAGCGCATTTCAATATTTTTAAATTTGCGCAGAAGTTTTATTAAGATTTATCCTGCTTCCACCATTTAAAGGCGATATAGCCTGCAATGGCGAAAGGCATGGCTGCTAGGTATAGAATACCTGCATTAAACCCCTTTCCTGCTTCCTGCCCAATTTGACCAGCAGTTTTGGTACAGATAGAACATTGTGCCATAGCACTTACTACCAATAATTGAGAGAGTATTAAAAACGTTATACGTTTCATGAATACTTATTTATTTTCTGTTTTCAATAAAGGCTAATAAAAAACCCCTTTTAAGGGGTCTCTATTACAAAGTGTTAAGCTTTCGCTTTAGTTGCTTTTTCAGTTTTTGCTGCAGCCTTTGGGGCAGCCGCTTTAGGTGCAGTTGCTTTTGCAGCAGCTGCTTTAGCGCCTTTGCTAGCCACTTTATGTGGTCTGCTCTTGCCAAAAGAACCTAAAAATCTTTTTCCTTTAGCTGTTTTTTTATCTCCTCTTCCCATATTCTTGTTTTTTGTTAATTGTTGATTGGACAGCAAAAATAAAAAAACCCTCGCACATACGAGGGTTT
>Ga0214919_10005126_pt1 | contig 18752 bp, 29 predicted proteins | sample LL1503_MetaG_FD_177994 | JGI IMG/M metagenome (GOLD analysis project Ga0214919, IMG submission 177994) | Freshwater microbial communities from Lake Lanier, Atlanta, Georgia, United States - LL-1503 | ecosystem: Environmental > Aquatic > Freshwater > Lake | place: USA: Georgia | collected...
TAAAAGTTCCATGGTGATCACCTTTATTGCTCCTGCCTAAAAATCAGGCAGAGCCAGTAAAACACCTGGGTCAGTTTTGGATCAGCACATACCCCTTAAGTGGGTCAGTTTTCGGTCAGCGGCAACAATTCCACTACTTGTTGCACTTTTTCTAAAACGCAGCGCTGCCAGGTGCCACAAGGACGTACGAGGACTTAGCGCACGGGCATACGCTGCGCTATGGGATTACGACTGGCCTGGAAATATACGTGAACTGGAAAACATGATTGAACGCGGCGTGATTCTTGCCGAGCCGGATGGCAGCATCGATGTTCAACACCTTTTCGCGGGAGGAGAAAAGCTTAGGGGCAACGCCCTAAATCTTGGGCCACACGGAAAGCTCATCTCCATCGCACCTAACGGCGGGGATGATGCTGCGCATCTGCAGCAACGCCTTGCTGACGGGCTACTGGAAGCGTTACCGTGCTTCGCAGATATCGAAACATTACTCTTTGATCGGGCGATTGAACGTAGCGGCGGCAATGTTTCGGCGGCCGCGCGGCTACTGCAGATGCGTCGGGGTCAAGTGGAGTACCGGCTGAAGAGGCGTGGTTTGGATTCCAACGCATAACCAGCTTACGTTCGCACCTTGATTTTGACGCCCATTTGCAATAAGCAAGTCAGGGCCATCCGCTGACGTTGACGATTGTCTGCCATCAAGAAGCACGAAGTGACACCTCGACGTGTTTCGGAGTAAAGATCGGGAGGGCACGTCGCGAATATGCACGTCACCGATGCTGTCCTCATTTCCCTATTTATCTATCTGCGACTTCCTATTGCTCATTACTTGATGTTGAAGTTGTTGAGGGGTAATTTTATATTGCGCCTTAAACACACGATTGAAATGTGGTGTGTCCAAAAAACCCCATTTGCGAGCTAACGCTGCAATTGTTAAATGACGAGAAGCTGGACTGGTCAGTTCATATTTAATTCGATCGAGTCGTTGTTGTCGTATATGGTCGCCGACTGTCGAACGTTGACTTTGAAAAACTCTATAAAGCTGACTCAGTGATAGTCCATGCGCCTGCGCTATTTCTATTGCGGAAAGCTGAGGGTTCTGTAAATTTGCGCCTATGTAGCTATTTATTCGTCTAAGTAGTACTTCGTTATAGTTAGGTGTTAGCTCGCAATCAGTTAACTTGTGACCTATGCAAAAGTCTAATATCCCCAGCGTGTGCTCCAAGAGGGGCGTGTCGTGCTCGAATGTTTGGTAACGTGCCTCATCAGCAATACCCATGAGCAGTCTTGAAGCAATTTGTGTTACGCCTTTTTGTCCGTGAAAAGTCAAGGCTGTAAATGAATCGATGCTCTTGGGACTGAAAGTCAATGCGCTTCTTGGAAACTGAAAAACAGCCATTTCCCAATCGCTTGGAAAGTTAATTGTGTAGGGTTTACGTGTATCCCAAAAAACAAAATCACCCGACCGCAATTGCGCTTGTCTTTCATGTTGCTCAATAATCGCAGCGCCCTTCAGTTGCAGACCGAGCATTAAGTACTCCTCGCTGTCCTGCGCGATGAGCTTAGGTGTCCGAGTTATGCACTGCGCTCTGGATCCAGAGGTCACTACTCGCACTCCACCAAGCTGGGTTAGTGCAACTTGTCCCGCAAAGTCATCATGGGGTGTGATCTTTATTTGCAGCGGAACATAGTTACGCCAGACTACTTCATTCCATATAGGGATGCGGTCACGACTTGGAAGTTCGTGTGAACTATAGATGAGCTTAGCGTCCGCCGAAATCGCCGCAGAGTGAACCTCAGACTCGGTGCCTTGCAAATGTAACATGGTTAATTTACTCAGATATCGAAATTTGAACTATGCAGGAAAGGGTATTTGCACCATTTTCCTTCCAGGCAAAAGGTAGATCATTTATGCCGCCTAGTCAAGTCCTGTTAATGATTGAAATCTAATAACTTCACGGAAAATAGCCCTGTCGTATCAAGCAGATATGACTGTATTTGTCGCTTTATTTTCTCAAGTCTCTGATCTAATTTTACGCATTCTCAACATACTTATTTGAAAGTGCGTAAGCCCCGTCCTTGAATGAAAGGGGCTTACGCTGGTGCCTTTAGGCGAAGCTCATCATCCGTCCGCTTTTATGGCTGGCTGACGGATGGCTTTTCAGTCCATCAATTCCGCAGTTCGTTTTCGATACTCGTATGCGCGGCGGCTAATTTTGGTATTTGGAGCGCAGATGCTTTGTGCGGCAAACCTGGTGCGGTCACCGTTGTCTGTGGTAAAGCTCGCTCAAGCGAGGAAGCTTCAGTTATGTCCTTGTTGCGTTTGACGGGGCCGAGTGGCTGATCGTTAAATAGTAGCGTAAATACGTCACGTCGGGAATAGTGACCAACGGGGTCAGCGGCTTGTTTTGCCATTGCAATTTCAGCAAGATTGATCTCTGCGTACAGTATGCCTTCTGCATCGCCAGGTAGTCGTTCCGCTAATGCCCGGCCGTCGGGGCCAAATATCTGCGCAAAACCCCCTCCGTATCCAATTAACTTTTCATGCATTGGCGATTCACAAAAGAATTTATGTGCGGCTTTTCCTACCACCTGTGTAGAACACAGTACGAAGGTTTGCCCTTCCATTGCATACATTTGCGTAGCAACTGATTGAGCTTCGGAACTAAAAGCATAAACTTCAGGTTGGTAGAGGGACATTCCGGGCCACGCGGCAATGTGTATTTGTTCGTGCATCGCGTACATCGCATATTTTGTCAAGGTCTGAAAGTGCTCCCAGCAATTCAAGGCGCCAACACGACCGATAGGCAAGTCATATACCGCGATGTCCGACCCGTCACCTTCACCGAAAACAGTTCGCTCCACATGGGTAGGTTTTAGCTTCCTTCTGTGGGCAACAATATTTCCCTGTTCATTAATAATAATTTGACTCATATAAAGAGTGCCGCCATCGCGCTCGCTGAAGCCCATCACAACGCAAATATTGTTTGCACGTGCTGCATCTCTGAGTCGAACGATCAGCGGGCTGTCGATGGGCAGCGATTGTTCGTGATAACGCACCGCATATTTACCCATTCCTGCGAATGCGCTATCGAGCCAAATATGGTATGGGTATCCAGGTATAAAAACCTCTGGAAAGGCAATGATCTGGGCATTGTTACTAGCAGCTTCCTTTATCAGTCCTATAGATTTTTCCACCGTAGCTGCTGCATCAAACCAAACAGGCTCTGCTTGAACCGTAGCCGCGCGAAATTTATTTGTGTAGGTAACCATGATTGCTAATTCCTCTTTGTTTTGGGAAATTTACTTTAGCAATACCAATAGCCCGGCAATTGTCATTTCTTCTTGCCAACATTGTCGAATTATTACGATATGTGCGTGACTCAGGCAACGCCGCCTGTCGGGCTCACGGAACAAAGTGGCTGGCCGCTGGACGCCACTTGGCTGCCATGCACCAGGCTCAGTTGGCTCGCAAACTGCCACACCAATTGACCATCATCATCCCCACGTATTCAGGGTGCCAAAGCGTGCACGAGTCTGCCCAACGTCTTGAGAGCTGGCTCTAGCTGTCCAGCCAAGGGGTGTCCGAAATTGAGGCGGATGTGGTGGCTGAATCGCTGGTCCGCAGAGAACAGTTGCCCTGGTGCGATGCTGATGTTCTGAGACAGGGCCATGCGCTGCAACGCCAGCGCATCCAACCCCGGCGGTAACTCCACCCACAAAAAGTAGCCGCCCTCGGGCTGAGTAAGCCGCACTCCTGCCGGAAAATGCTTGGCAATGGCGTGAAGCGCCACGTCCCGCTGCGCGCTGAGTGTCCCGCGCAACATGCGCAGGTGCTTGTCGTAACCACCCTCCTGGAGGTAGTTCAGGATGCCCAATTGCACCGGCACTGAGACTGACAAGGTGCTTGAAAGCTTGAGCCGCTCCAAGGTGCGCGCATAGCGGCCTGCTGCTGTCCATCCCAACCGATAGCCGGGTGCCAGATTCTTGGAGAACGAGCTGCAGTGCAGCACCCAGCCGTCCTTGTCAAAGCTTTTCGCAGGTGGCGGCCGTCGCACGCCAAAGTACATCTCGCCATACACATCGTCCTCGATCAGCGGGATGCCTTTTTGCGCTAGCAAGTGCACCAGTTTTCGCTTGTTCTCCAAGGGCATCAGTGCACCTAAAGGGTTCTGGAAGTTTGGCATGAACCAGCAGGCCTTTACGCGTTCGCGTTTGAGCACGGCTTCCAGCGAGTCAAGTTGAATGCCATCGCGTGGGTGGGTAGCGACCTCCACCGCCCTCAGCTTCAAACGTTCAAGCGCCTGCAGGCAGCCATAAAAGGCTGGGGACTCGATGGCCACGGCATCACCAGCTTGGGTGACGGCTTGCAGGCACAAGTTCAACGCCTCCATCGCACCGCTGGTGATCACAATTTCGTCTGAGCTGGCGGTGACCCCGTTACCCATGTAGCGCAGCGCAATTTGGCGACGCAACTCCGCGTTGCCGGGTGCCAGGTCTTCAAGCAGTTGGGCCGGTGACATTTCCCGAAGAGCGGTGCCCATGCTGCGCCCAAGTCGGGCAACCGGAAACAGATGTGGGTTGGGGAAAGCGGATCCAAGAGGCACCACATCACGTCCGAGCCCCGCTCCTAGGACTTCCAGCACCAAGTCATTGACGACCACCTCCCGGGATTCGGGGGCAGGATCTGCGGCCTGTGGCTCGTTGCGCAAGGTAGGCCGACTTTTGACAAAGTAGCCCGAGCGTGGGCGCGCCTCTATTAATCCTCGCGCCTCTAGCAGATAGTAGGCCTCAAACACCGTGGACGGGCTCAGGTGCCGGGCGGTGATGGTCTGGCGCACGGACGGCAGCCTCTCGCCGGGTTTAACGGTCCCTGAGGCGATCAGGGCTTCAATGTCCTCGGCAAGTAATTCGTACTTTTTCATGTGCATTGCGGAGTCAGGAGTCTGACGAAACTGATACGGTATTTTAAAGAATAACTGAGTCTGGCGGCATCAGATGTTGTTCGCGACACTGCTCAAAACGGTTTACGAGTACCCCCGAACATGAGCCCAACTGCATCGTCATCTATATCGCGCCGTCTAGCATGGTGGCTGCTTTTTATTGGCCTTTACCAAGCCACAGTCTTGGCAGCTGAACCACCAAATAACATGGGGCAACGGATGCAGGCCTGCGCCACATGCCATGGCTCGGAGGGGCGAGCGACGAACAGCGGCTATTTCCCAAGGATTGCGGGCAAGCCTGCCGGGTATTTGTACAACCAGCTGATCAACTTTCGAGACGGTAGACGCCAGAACGCGACCATGGCTTATCTGCTGGACCACATGTCTGACCAGTACCTGATGGAAATCGCGAACCATTTCGCATCATTGGACCTTCCCTACCCGCCAGCGCAGACCACCAAAGCGCCCTCGGCGACGCTAGCCCGCGGAGAGCAACTGGTCCGTCACGGCGACGAAACCCGTGGCGTACCTGCCTGCGCGAGCTGCCATGGGGCAGCCATGACGGGCGTGGCTCCCGCCATGCCGGGTCTGCTCGGTCTACCGCGCGATTACCTCCTTGCGCAGTTGGGTGCGTGGCGCGTCGGCATGCGGCGTGCAAGCTCGCCAGACTGCATGGGAGAAATCACGCGCCGACTGTCGCCGCAGGACGTTGTGGCTGTTGCGACCTGGTTGTCTTCTCAGCCAGTCAAGCGGGGCTTACCTGCTGGGAGCCTGCCTGCTCAACCGGCCATGGAGTGCGGGAGTGGATTCCGATGAAAGAAATGCGTTTGAAATTAGCCAAGACTTTGGCCTTGATCATGCTCGTGTGTGTTGGGGGCTTTGTTTTCCTTGATTGGATAAAGAGCCAGGAAGTGCCTTCCATCGATGACCGACCATTTAACGAGCTTCTGGCACCGCAGGTGGCTCAGCGTGGGGCCTATTTGGTCCAGGTTGGAAACTGTGCTGCCTGCCATACCGCGCGAGGAGGCTTGCCGTTTGCCGGGGGCAAAAACATTGACACGCCATTTGGCACCGTTGTCACCTCCAATATCACCTCAGACAAACTGACAGGAATAGGTGCTTGGTCCGCCGCCGACTTCTGGCAAGCGATGCACCATGGCCGCTCAAAAGATGGCAGGCTGCTCTATCCCGCCTTTCCTTACACGGAGTACACCCGAATCACCAGAGACGACACGGATGCGATGTTTGCTTACCTGCTCAGTGTGCAGCCAGTCCGACAGATCAATCGGCCTCATGCTTTGCAGTTTCCATACAACACGCAGGCAGCTTTGGCGGTTTGGCGAGCGCTGTTCTTTTCACCAGAGCAATACGAGCCGCTGAAGCAGCAGAGCGATGAATGGAATCGCGGTGCGTATTTGGTGAAAGGTCTAGGGCACTGCCAAGCCTGTCACACGGCACGCAACATGTTGGGTGCTACCCAATCTAAGCTCGGTTTGAGTGGTGGCTTGATCCCGATGCAGAACTGGTATGCCCCGTCTCTCGCTTCACCAGCCGAGGCGGGTCTTCAAGACTGGCCTATGGAGGAAATCATGCAATTGCTCAAGACAGGCAAGACTGCCCACAGCTCAACTTTAGGACCTATGGCGGAGGTGGTTTTCAGCAGTACTCAACACCTGAACCCCGAGGACTTGAGAGCCATGGCTCATTTTTTGAAAGAGCTGCCACGACAAGTAAGTGAAAAAGTAGTTCGGAAGTTCGCCAACTCTGAGGGCCAGCAAATCGGGCAAAGCCTCTATCACAATGAATGCGCTCAATGCCATGGGGACCATGGCGAGGGGCTTGGTGACTATCCGTCCTTGGCGGGCAATCGTACGGTCATCATGAATTCCAGCGTCAACCTTGTTCGGGTAATTCTCAGCGGTGGTTTCACGCCGACGACAGAAGGTCACCCGCGTCCCTACGGGATGCCCCCATTCGGGCATACCCTCTCCGACACAGAGGTCGCGGCCATTGCGACTTATGTTCGAAATGCTTGGGGCAACAAGGGCGAAGCAGTCATGCCGCTGAACGTGCAGAAAAGCCGATGAAAAAGAGCTGGATAAAAATTTTGCACGCACTCCAGACAGTGCTCTGGAGCTTCATTGGCATTGGAGGTGGAAGAAAACGAGGAGAGGACTTCCAATCAAACCCGCTAATTTTCATTGCTATCGGTTTTGTTTTGACACTCATGTTTGTGGGAACGCTAGTGATCATTGCAAACGCCATGGTGGAATCCGGCTAATCAACGGTAAGGGAATACCGCCTGGCATTGAACAAGCCCAGACGCAAGAGGGAATATGCGGAAATGTGAAGGGCTGGTTTTGGGACAAAAATGGGGAAATCATTTGACCGCTCTCAGCCTATCGCAGGCTCATATCCAGATTCGGTCAATGACTGCTTCTGGCCCAGACCCGTCTTAAGATATTTTTCGTTATATGCGATTGAGCAGCATGTCACGCGCATCATCAAGCATGCGCGATAGGCCCTCTCGGGTCAACCCGAGGTGCCTACGCACCACGCTAACGGGAACGAAGGGAAATGCATAAGCCCAACGAATGGCTGTTCGATGCTTGTCTGGCAAGGCTGAGACTAGAGTCTCCATCGCCTGGTTATCGCCCGGCGTGCCGGTGGCGTGAACTTCTGGGGCTTCCCATTGCCAGGCGTGACTACGGTATTGAGCAAACATGGGATGTACGCGCCAAGCTGAGGAACGCTGGGTAACCCAATAGGCCCAGTGCGCCAGTCGGACATCAATGTCTTTGTGCCTGGCGTGTACTCGACTGAAATCAACTGCGGTCTTAATGGGCCTCCCCGATACCGTGCGACTTGGAATCAATCCACTGCTCATAAGTTATCCAATACCAACGAGCTCGGGCACACCTCTACCGGCAGCGTGTCGATGCGCATCATCCCGGCGTAACCCTGCACCGTCCGAGCCGCTGCCGCCCAACTCCAGCACAGGCAAACGCACCAGCCTTCTTGCTGCAAAAGGTTGATACGCTGGCGTTGCTCTTTGCCCGGTACGCCATCGCCGTGCTTGAACTCAATGGCCAGGCCGATGAATGCGCCACGGGCCAGCGGCCAGTACACATCGGGCACACCAGGCTTGACGCCCTCGGCCTTGAGCTTGCCTGCCACTGCTGGGTGCCTTGCGCCTCCGTTTGGAATGGCGTGCATCAACTCGGCGCCTGCAATGCGCTGGCGATCCAGCCACTGAAAGAACGCGGCCTGGGTGTCGTGCTCGCTCATGGCTGTTGGGAGCTCAATTTTTCTTCCGCGGTCAACTCACCCGGTTCTGCGCAAAGAATTTTCATGGCCAATACGGCAGAGCTCACCGCGTTTAGCAGGCTGATGAAAATCACCTCGTCGTCCTCACTCATATTCCCCACCACCAGGTCACGCAAAAAAGTCAACCGGCTTGACACATCGCTGAGGTGAATGGTGATCATTGCTTGGGTGAGTAATTTCATAGACTGATCTCGTTAGGAAAATCTCGCATCGCTATCGCCGCCTCGGAAGGTGAGAGCGGGGTTTCACCAATATCGGGGGCTCTAACGCCGCAGGGGCCAAAGGAAGCACTCCACGCGCCAACGAGCGCAACTGTGTCTCTGAGTGCCCGTGAACCATCCAGTCGGCCAGGACTGCCTTTCTGCGGTCTCGGCAGGCCGTCTCCCCTATCGCCAAGGTGCCCAAGCGCTGAATCAACCTGGCGCCGCACCAAAGGCAGGACGGGCAAAACATCCGGTGCTCTGGGTGCAGCCGGGCAACGTTGCAAAGGTCGCACATCGTTGTTGGTCATTTGATCCCCAGCGCTGCGCGGTACATCGTTTTTTGAGCCATGCCCAGTTTTTCACCAGCAAGCTCCCTGGCTTGTAGGCGCTTGGCCCAGGCTTTGTGATCTTGGATGTCAGTCGTCACCGCAAGCAGCGGGGCAAGTTTTGCCAGCTCGGCGGCTACTCGCTGTGGATCGGCTTTGTTCGCGGGCAGCACGGGCACTTCAGCGGCTGGCGCCAGACGGCACAGGTTGCGAAATTCGATTAGGTTGGGGCAACGCTCTGGCAGGTTCTCCAAGGCCCAGGCAATAGCTTTCAAGTGGTTTCCATACCCCGCCAGCTCAGCAGCCCACATCGTTTTTACGGAGACGGCGTCCACGCCCTCCCATTGGCGCATCCACGCGACCCCGTAAGTTGTGGCAAATCGGTCAAAAAGTCGGTCAATAGCTTGCAATGGCAGGGACATTTTTCACCTCGTCAACCCAGTCAAAAGGAACGTCCATGCGTTGGGCAACGCCGGGGGCTAGTTGGGCCATTCGCTCGCGGGCTATGCGGGAATCGCGCTCTCGGAATGATTCGGGCGAGCCCCTGGCCTGCGGTTTGACTTTTTCCTCTCGCACCCAGTTGCGCCAGGTGGCAAGCCAATCCAGTTTTGTCCCAGCTTTGCCCGGCTTGGCCGTCCAGTAATCGGCGAACTTGGCGAAGGTGGCCAGAGGGTCAAGGTCGGGGCGTTCTGTTCTGCAAAACTCCCGCCAGTCATCGGGCAAAGCTTGAGCGGTAGGCAAGCGCTTAGCGCGCGCGTCTCTCCCTGTATTCCTGACTTCTCTACTCTTCTCTACTCTCCTCTCCTCTCCTCTAGGTGTTTTTTGGCTGTCAGTGGCGTTACTTGGCGTTACTTGGTTTTGCTTGGCTTTGAATGTGCGCTGACGGTCTGCATTGGTTGCGTCTTCACGCTCGCGCTTGGGTTGGCGCTTTTCCCACGACACAATGAATTCGTCTGCAATCAATTTGCGAACCACCATTTCGCTCAAAATTGCATCTGTTGCGCCATCGTCAAGCCCAAACAGGCAATCTATTGCCTCAACATCCAAAACACCAAAGCAGCCCCTAAATTGGGCTGAACTTGCCGTCTCAAGCACAAAGGCCCACACCGCTATGACGGATGCCAAATTGGTTCCCGCTTTGCGCGCAACTAGCTGAAATTTCGGATCAGTGACCGCACCGTGGTGCCAGCGAAACCAATCAATGCCGCCCGCCATTTAGATCACCCCCCAATTGCGTTGGTGCATCAGGAAGTGCCGGGAGAAAGCTGCGGGCAGGGCATAAATGGTGGCACCAATGGCCCCGGCGTGCCATGGCGTGATAGATCGGCCCGAATGCGCGGGGCCGGTCGGTAAATGCACCGGCGGCAATAGTCGCGTCGGTGATGTCCTCACAACTCGCGCTTTGAACTGAAGCCCAAAAGTTCAAGATGGCCGCCCAGGCCTTTTCCTTGAACTTGGGGTCGTCTCGGTTGGCCGCGTCTAGGCATCGAGCACCGGCGGGCGCACCTAGCGCGCGGGCCTCATAAAAGTTCAGTGAGAGCTGGTTGGTCATGGCAACCTCACTTCCTGAGGGAAAGGCGGCGAACGACGTTGCGGCGCACGACGCTTCGGCGCTCAGTCTCTATGCGTTGCAAAGAGTCGTACACCACCAGCAAAGCCAGATAGCTCTGGGACATGATGTCCTTGACGGTGCCGCACTCCAATTTGCTGATCATCGCCTGCGACACCCCAGCGGCCTGGGCGACTTCAGACTGGGTCATCCTCCCCAGGGCACGAATTTTTGATACAAGCATTTGAGGTGTCATTAGAATATTCCTTTCGTTCATCTTATAGGATTCACGGAATAAAGCAAATTTATGCTTATTCGAATACAATGTTCCAATGAACACCTTAGCGTCCCGATTGAAATTCGCCAGAGAACGGGCTGGCTTCCGACAAACCGAGCTCGCAAAATTTGCGGGTTGCAAGCAGGCAACCATTAGCAAATTGGAGCGCGGGTCAATTACCGCCTCTGCGGCGCTGCCGTCATTGGCGCATGCACTCGGGTGCAATGCCTACTGGCTTGAGTCGGGAGAGGCTGAGCCGAGTTGGACAAACCCAGAAAGGCGCACCTTGGCTATGCCCTTGGGTGAGAAGGTGACAAACTTGAGCCCTCTGGGCTACAAACTAGGGCAGGAGTTTGACTTGATACCTGGCCCACTGCAGGCAAGAGCCTTGCACGAAATTATTGGCCTTATCTTGGAATTTCAAGGCGCGAAAAAAAGTTAAGCCAATCCCGCGCCTTAATGACCTGATCGATGGTAAAAATCATCCTGATTTGCGACCTACGGGTAAGCTCTTGCATGTAAGGCTCATAGTCGAGTCTTTGGGTTCGGTTCACCAGCAAGATGATGGCCGCCTCAGTGTCGCAATGGGCGCCCAGCATGAAAGGGGATGTCTCAGCGTTATGGACTAGAAGCGTCACGTCTATCAGCGCGGCATTCACCGAATACATCTTGCGCCGTATGCGGACGCAGATTTCTTCTTCGTTTTTGGGGCTTAATTTGCCCATCAAAGTAAGCATACCGGCACGGCCCTGGCAGCAACGGTGGGAAGCCAGAGCAATGTAGCCGCGCTCTGCAATATTTTCATTTTTTTGGTTTTTCTTAACGAATGTAAGCATTGCGTTTGTCTCCAAAAATCACCAAAAATCAATTCATAAAAAACGCACGGGATAGTTGGGGATAGTGGGATGAGGCTAACCCAAGTCAAGTCTTACGCCTAGCGTTTTGGCGTCTAAATAGTCGGTTAAGCGGATAACTAGACGCGGAAATATTTCCCAAAGGTCTTGCGTCTATCTATTCTTTTGGATATATTACAGATTCCCTAAAGAGTCAAATATTCTAAAAATGAGAACATCAATGCCACTCAGCTTCTTCGGCGCAGGGCAGGCGTGATGCTCCAAAGCGTCGCCCAACTTGCCCTCTTGTGCCTGTGCCTGTACGGCATCTATCGCCTGATGCAGCGCCTCTTCTATCCGAACTTTTGGGACATGGTGCCCTGGCGAAATCTGCTGGAGATACATCGCCTGACCGAGCCCGGCGTCTCCGACTTGTTGTATTGCATCGGCCAAGAGTCCGCCCTGGCCCACCAGAACATGCCCATCCTGTGCGCCCTGTGCGGCGTTGCATTTCCCCCTGTCCAAGACATCACCCAACCCGGCTTCGCCAGCGTGCCGACAAACGCTGCACCCCCCACGAAAGGCTCCTAATGCAACGCAGAGACATGCTCCCCTCCAAGCACCTCAAGCAAACAGACTTCGACACCGTCGGCACGGTCTTGACGGTCTCCCACGTTTCAGGAAAACAAAATGTGGCAAAACCCGATGAGGCTCCTGACCACAAGCACATCCTCTTCTTTCACGAGATGGGCGAGGTTGGACTGGTGCTCAATGGGCAAAACACCAATTTTTGTTTTGACGTGCTTGGCGAGCATTCAGAAGAATGGTCGGGCCAACAGGTGGTGATGTACGTTGACCCGAACGTTACTTTTGGTGAGAAGCGCGTAGGCGGCTTGCGCCTGCGTGCCAATTCTCAATATCAACCACCCCGGGCCGCCCAACCGCGTCAGGGTGCCCAAGACCGCTCACCAGCACCAGTAGCACCCCGTGCGCCTGTACGCGCCCAAGCCCCTCCCCCGCATGACGACGACATCCCCTATTGAAAGCCAATCATGGACTTATTCTTTGACCTTGAGACCATTCCCTCCCGGCGTGATGAGGTTTGTGCCTACCTTGGCTCCAGCGTAAAAATGCCGGGCACCATCAAAAAGCAGGAAAGCATTGACGCCTGGCACAAGAACGATAAAAAGGATGCCCAGGACGATGCGGTTCGGGCCACTTCCCTAGATGGCACCTTTGGCAATATCTGTGTGGTTGGCTGGGCCTTTGACGATAGCGCGCCCCAATGCGCCTATTCAGAAATTGATGAGGCGTTCTTGCTCAATGAATTCAATGGCGCCATAGAACGCGAATTGACGAGCCAAAGGGGCCGGGACGACCCCTACCAGGTGCGGGTAGTGGGCCATAACGTGACCGGCTTTGATCTGCGCTTTTTGATGCAACGATGCATCGTCAACGGCATTAAGCCGCATGCCGCCTTAGGCCGGGCAATGGGTGCCAAGCCCTGGGACGGGCACATCGTGTTTGACACAATGGTGCAGTGGTCGGGGGTGGGCGGCAAAAACAAAAAGCTCGAAGCGCTTTGCATGGCCTTGGGGATTCACAGCCCCAAAGAAGAGTGCAACGGCTCCCTGGTCTGGCAGTGGGTGCAGGATGGGCGAATCGAAGAAGTGGCCGAATACTGCAAGCGCGACGTGGTGGCCACGCGGGAGGTGTTTCGGCGCATGGTGTACCAAACATGAACGCCGATCCATTCGCGCCACGTCCGCCAGTCCCACGCATCTCAGCATTTCCGGTGCTTTCAATCATCGGGCAAGCGGGGATTGCGACTGGCCATGGCATGGAGTTGCGCGATTTTTTTGCGGCCCAGGTAATGGCCGAGATCGCTCGCCGATGCAAGTTTCAGCATGAGCATGCGTGGGACGGAAAGGCCAGCGTCGCCTATGCGTATGCGGATGCCATGGTTCGGGTACGAGGTTCAAAGTGAAAATTTACATTGCTGGGCCAATGACTGGCAGGCCAGATCTGAACTTCCCCGCCTTCTTTGCCGCGGCCAACGCCTTGCGTTCAATGGGGCTTGAGGTTGCCAATCCGGCGGAACTCAATCCAGACCCTAAGACGCCATGGATCCAATGCATGCGACGCGACATTGCTGAGCTTTTGACGTGCGATCAAATTTATTTGTTGCGGGGATGGGAGACGAGCAAGGGCGCAAGGCTTGAGCACCACATTGCCGTTCACCTGAATTTGGAGCTCGTCATGGAGGACATGGGGACGCCAGGGCGGGGTTTGCAAACCCGAGCGTGGGCGTTTTTGAGCCGGAAAAGGGCTCCAAGGACGCGAAATGTCAGTGAAAACAAAAGTAAATAGGCCCTGGGGGGCTCCTTTTTTGGTTTATGTGTGACTAAATTCATAGTACTGGATGTTTACACAGTATCAATGGATTTTTTAACCAACCCGAAAGACAAATATGACCACCTACCCAAGCCCAAGCCCAAGCATTCTGGCCACAGTGGAGCAGATGAAATTGGAAATTCTTGATGACGTGAGAAATGGATACGTACCCGTATCGGTAACGCACTTCGGCGCTCTGCATGATCACCGTGATGCCAATTGCTATGGCGGATTTTGTGATGACGACTATGCCGACTTGCTGATCGCGCACTTTGGCGGGCGCGATGAACAAGAGTCCATGCCGCAAACAATGTTGGACTTCATCAATGCATGCCAAGAGGAAGTCAATGACTGGCTTGCCGACGGTCGCTTTGCCAAGGCTTGCGAGTGCTCAATATGAGCAAGTTTTCAGTACCCCCTATCTTAGGCAGCTACATTTGCAAACGCCAGTCTGCTGCTCTTGAGCAGCTGATCAGAGGTGAAGAGGGTTTGTACTTCCAAGAAACGTTGGAAGCCCTCGCCGCCCTAATTGCTGGCATGCCTCAAACGGGTGATACCGATGGCGAAGGTGACGATGCCGTGGTCTATCTCCATTACTTCATGGGCAACTTTGATTTCTGGATCACTGAGCGCGACATGGGCGACGGCAGCGCAGATCTCCAACAACACCAAGCGTTTGGGTTCGTCAACTTGGGCGATCCCGACAACGCTGAGTTGGGCTACATCAGTTTGCCCGAACTGTTTGCGTCCAATGTTGAGCTGGACTTGAACTGGACTCCCAAGACCTTGGCTCAGGTGAGAGCTTCCATATGAGAGGCGGCGCACGACAAGGGTCGGGCCGCCCTCGTTCAATGAACCCATCCAAGCCTTTTACTGTTCGATTGAGTGGAGCGCAGCGAGGAGAGTTGACGCTTCGCGGTGGTTCAGCGGCAATCAAAACATGGCTCGATGAACTAGCTGAAGCACCGATCAACGCCCTCGTTGTACCCCCGCTTTATTCACCACATATCGGGGCATTTCTTGATGATCTGCGGCGCGCCGGTGTCGTCAATATGTTTGGTGCGACCCCTTACCTTGAGGATGCTTTTGGACTTGATCGGGTAGCGGCTGGCGCTTGTTTGGCGCACTGGATGAAGACATTTCACAAAAATAAAACCAGCACTGAGAAATAAAAATGATTAACCAACCCGCCACTTTTTTGGTCTTGCTGCCAGAGGAATTGATTGCCCTCACGGGGTATACGTTTCCAAGTAAGCAAGCAGCATGGCTCAAAAAGAATGGGTTTCGGTTCCGGCTCAATTGTGCAGAGCACCCAAAGGTTGATCGGGTGCACTACCTTGCGAAGATGGACGGCAGCGCCAGAGATGCAGCTGAGCCCGACCTTGATGCTTTGAGAAAACGCATCAGCACCTTAAGGGGTCATAAAAATGAAATTTAACAATTTTGCCGTTCCGAACGTGCCTGGACTGCTTCAGCGTCCGGGCAAACGCAAAACGATGTACTACGCCAAGCCGATGAACAAATACGTGCCGCTTGGGCATGACCTTGATGCGGCAATCGATGCGTTTAAAAAAATGATGGAGCTGCCCAATGAGTCGCGGCCCATTGATGTTGAAAATATGTGCAAGGCCTACATTGCCGAGCAGCGCAAGTACATCAAGCAAGGCAACATTGAGGCCAACGCCAAAAGCACCGTAGATGATTACGAGACTAGCTTTCTCAAACACATCATCCCCCACTTCGGCAGATTCCATCCCGATGCGATCACGGGAAGCCATATTGCGGCCTACCTCAAGGTCAATCGCGAGGCCAATCGCGGCGTGCGGGCAAACCGTGAGAAGGCGGCGTTGTCCTCGGCCTTCAAGTTTGGAATGGCCGAGGGTTTTGCAAAGTCCAACCCTTGCTATGGCGTCGCTCGCAACACGGAGAGGCCGCGCACCCGCGGCGTGAGCGTGACAGAGTTCAATGAATTCCTCCAGCACGCCCATGCCAAGGGCGGCTCCAGCTACATGGTGGCTTGCATCGGAGCAACGGTTGCCCTTACCGGACGCCGCCGTGCAGAAATTCTGAATCTGACCAAAGCGGCGATGCGGCCTGAAGGATTCATCGTGGGCGACAGCAAAAATCAGAAACGTCGCTACTTGGTCGAGTGGTCGCCTACTTTGAAGAAAGTGGTGACTGAGGCAACAACGATTTCTCGGTGGGGTAGTACGCGCGGGCGGGTTGAAACCATCTACCTATTCGGCACGGCGGACGAGGGAACGCCCTACACCGACTCAGGATTCAAAGGCCTGTGGAACCGGCTAATGCATTCCTATGTCGGCCCAGAGGGCAGGGAATCGGACAAATGGTTCCACGCCCATGACCTGCGTTCTTTGTACGTTTCAGAAATGCTGGACCAGGACCGCGATCCGGAAACACATGGGAAAAAGGCAACGATGAGCAAGGTCTATGACCGCCGACCGCTGATTCGGGTGGCGCCGTTGGCTTAAGACGGGCTGGCTGCAATAGGGCCAGAACACGTCATTGACCGAATCGGGCCGTAAGCCGGTACAAGGCTGTCGGCGGTCACAACCGTATTTCATGCAGTAGGCGGGGATCGACCCATGGCGGACGGTCGCTTCTATACTGTGTGTGGCGGTGTTGCAGCGCAAGCAGTCGTTCAAAGTGGCCATCGAATTTGAGTCGTTTTCCCGATTGCGGTCATAGCCGGTCCTGGTCCAATGTCGGCATTTGCCCATCGCCAAAACTCCGGAGCAGTCATTCGCGGGCAACGATCAGTTTTTGGAGGTGGTGGTCGGCAGAGCAGCGTAAAGAGTTGCTCCCCACTGGCAGCTTCCGGGTGAGCCAATCGCGACTTTTTTGGCATAACTATGTCGCCGCCCGAGATCGCGACGCGCGAGGGCGTCGACAGCAGATAAGTGAGCCGGATGGTTAATTTGACCATGCTGGCACTGGATATCCACGCTGCAATTTTGGACGAGACACTGCCAGTCACGGTGTCGCTGTTCGACCTTGCGATGGGCACGTCGTTACTCTGGGATGAGCAGCGACCCAGGCTCTTTAGCATTGGGAGAAACTATATTTTGATGTACTTGGCCATTTGATCATTACCCGGCTAGTCCAATGACTACCGCGTTCTCTTCAACGGCAGCCATCCCCAACTGCCGCAATTTCAATGGACTCTCAGCATCCGCGAACCCGACAAGACCCAGCCCAGGCGTAATTTGCAAAGAAACTTCAACTCCCGAGGAGCCTGTGCCTCGCCTTGCCACCTTGCCATGCAGTAAGTTCACGCCACCGACCGCCACGATTGTCGGCGCGATCGTGACGGCAGTCGCCTTGAACATCGCCAGCACCTGCTGTTCCACCTGCAAATTCAGCAATTGAAGGCTTTCGAGTGTGATTTTTGATGCGAGTTGCTGGCCATCGGGTAAGGACATACTGACGCGCGCCGAACTGCGAGTCTTTGTAATCTCTTTGACGAGACAGGGCAATTGATTGCGCATGCTGGTTCTAAACCCGACACTTGCGAGGCCGCGTAAGTTTAGTTTTGCGCCGTGCGTTGATCTCTCGATTTGATTCAGTGCCGCCTCACGCGCGGCATTGAGCAAGTCAGCCGCTTGAAGCACCTGCAACCCTTCAGGTGTTAGCCGGGCTCCGCCACCTCCTGACCCACCAACCACCTTATCAACCAAGGGTACGCCCGCGAGGTTGCCCAGAGTTTCGAGCGCTTGCCATGCGGCCTTGTAGCTCACCCCATTGACCCTCGCCGCTTCGGAGATTGAGCCTGCATGGTGTATTGATCGCAGCACCTCCAAGCGCTTATCGGTTGATGCGCTTCCCAAAACATCCTGGAAGTGAATCTTTGACGCGGTCATGGTTGAAACCTCAATGTCGTGGCACGTTGTCGCTATTCATCATTAGAATAGCGTTTTGTTTTCGCTCGCCTATTTTTACATACCGGAGGTTTCCATGACACGTCGTCTGCTACAAATGATGGCCCTGACAGCAAGCATGGCGATACTGCCATTTCAGATACTGGCTGCCGAGGTCAATGTGGCAGTTGCCGCCAACTTCACCGCCCCCATGAAGATCATCACCCAGGACTTCGAGCGTGATACTGGCCATAAGACCACGCTATCTTTCGGGTCAACCGGGCAGCTTTATGCCCAAATCCGCAACGGTGCCCCATTTTCAATCTTGCTGTCGGCGGACGACGAAACCCCAATCAAACTTGAAAAAGAAGGCCTTGGAGTGACAGGGTCCCGATTCACTTACGCGACAGGGAAATTGGTCTTGTGGAGCAAGAAGCCCGGCTTTGTTGATGCGCAAGGGGAAGTCCTTCGCAGCGGCCAGTTCGAAAAGATCTCCATCGCCAATCCTAAACTAGCCCCATACGGAGCTGCTGCGATGGAAACATTGGACAAAATGGGCCTGCGCGAGAAGATCACACCGAAGATCGTTGAGGGTTCCAACATCACACAAACCTTCCAGTTCGTCGCATCGGAGAATGCGGCGCTCGGCTTTGTAGCGCTGTCACAGGTGTTTGAAGGTGGAGCGATCAAGGAAGGTTCGGGTTGGATCATTCCGGGCTCGATGTACACCCCAATCAAGCAAGACGCAGTGCTGCTCAGCGCAGGCAAAGACAACCCTGCTGCCGCTGCCCTGTTGAAATTCCTGCAAAGCGATAAGGCCAAGGCCGTCATCCGATCATTTGGTTACGAACTTTAAGGACTGGGGTGTTCGCTAGTCCGACCGTCACTGCAGACGCATGGCAGGCAATCGCGCTGACGCTCAAGCTCGCCGCGCTGACCTCGTTTCTTCTGTTGCTTATCGCTACACCATTGGCGTGGTGGTTGTCACAAACGCGCTCATGGTGGAGATCCCCCATCAGTGCTTT
>Ga0214919_10005127_pt1 | contig 18751 bp, 20 predicted proteins | sample LL1503_MetaG_FD_177994 | JGI IMG/M metagenome (GOLD analysis project Ga0214919, IMG submission 177994) | Freshwater microbial communities from Lake Lanier, Atlanta, Georgia, United States - LL-1503 | ecosystem: Environmental > Aquatic > Freshwater > Lake | place: USA: Georgia | collected...
CTCAATTTTCACCGTTGAATGGCGCGCCTTGAGTCCCAAATCTTTGGCAATCCGACAAATATCAATACTCGTCAGATTACCATTATGTTTATACTCATGCTCAATCTGGGCAGCATCCATCACTACATTGTGAAACTGCCCCATCATCACCAGACAAATTAAACCGCTATCGATATTATGATTCATATTGTTAATTACCAGTTACGTTTGCCTGCAATGTCCCATAGTCATAATAGCTCACATAATTTGCCATTACATTTGCGCCGCTAATATTAATGTTACTAATATAGAAGGGTGTTACATAACCAGTGCTTTCACCAGCGATAACCGACTCAGTCAAGCTGGTTGAATAATCTGCGCTTGCCACACCAGCTAAAACACTTGATTCAAAATTAAAACCTGTGCTTGGATTAGATTCAAAACTACTGGTTAACTGCGCAGAACCATTAGTAATATTACCACCCAAAATACCGCTTTCTAGATTGAGACAGGACTGTAAACCACCGTTATAAGTTCCATTTGCTAACGCACTGATAGTTGTATTGTACGCCGTACACGCTGAATTAGGATTTATTGTTAAAGTTCCCGAATCGAGCAAAGCCCCAGAATTTTGCTTATAGACTGAATAGTTAGCACTAAAAGTATTACCCTGTAATTGACAATTGGTCAGCGTAACTACCGCACTAGTAATATTTAGGCTGGTAGGATTATTAGATAGCAAATCGCTACCAGACAAACAACTACTAGTTGAATCAGCACTAGTCATAATCGTGCCAGATACCATCCCAAGATTAGCATTATTGAAGTTCATCGCTAATTGTAAAATCGTAATTGGTTGCCCAAAGCTGTTTTGCGCATTAATAAAACCAAACGCTACTCCATTACCATTATAACCAGATTGTGCCGTTCCATTGTACATACCCGGTGCAGGTAAACTCTGTAAACCAGTATTGGGTGGAGCACCCAAACATCCGCTAAGCGAAAGCGCTACTGGCAGTGATAGTAAAAATAAATTACTACGTTTAATTAATTGCATGTTGTTTCCTTAAAAATTTGTTTTCAATAAGATTTTAGCCCCCTCAATGCCATACTCTCGCCATTAATTAGGAAAGAACTCATCTGAGAGTATCTTAGTCATTGAGCATTCACACTCAGTTGGAAATAATGAATCATCTAAGCCTGTTTCACTTACAGCTTCACGAACTGCTTTTTTATAAGACTTAATAGAGTATTCATCCATTTCAGAGGTTAAACTTGGGTTGTCAGCTAACAATTATCATATAGGCTTAATGTTCCCATTAGCTAAACTCCACTAAAGTATCGGTATATTTTAACATAATTTATATACATAAGTATCAACCTGTAATCCTCGCGCATATGGGGATGTCTACACTTAATTGCTCATGTGCCACATGGTTACCTTCTTCAAATATTTTCTCTTGTAGGATTTATTCAATCTACTATGTTTGAATATTTGCTTGGTTCTTATTTTTGCTCCATTCGTACACTATAATACCTTTTAGTATTTAATTAGTGCATTATATACTCAAGCAAATAATCTGTCAAATTTTCAGCGCAATTTGAGCATAAACCTTAATAGCGCTCTTTTATTTAGTCGGATCAACCCTCGTATTTCCCAGTGCAGCTTAAATTAGCAGATTAATGATGAGCTCAAACCAAGCGTAACTTCATTAGCATCAAATTTATAATTAACCTCATTCATGGCATCTTTAAGATTGGTTTGTAGCGAGATTGACAGACAATCCTTTTGGTTAATTGATCATAACAACCAATTTATGTATTAATACAACACCTCAAAGGTTAAAAATAAAGTAACTCATAAGATATATAAATTAAGCTGTAGATCCACTTGCACAATTCAAACACTTGTTTTATAATCACTCACTAGCCATAGACAATATAATTATAAAAACAATAATCCCGCTTTTTAGTATAATATTACCTTAATATTTTTTTGTTGTGAAATGAAGCCAAAAAACCTAATCCAAATTGAAAATCTCTCTTTTTCGTATAGCGAAAATAAGCCGATTTTAAAAAATATCTCGTTGCAAATTCCAGCGGGTAAAATTACTGCTATTATGGGTGGAAGCGGAAGTGGTAAAACTACAGTTTTGCGTTTGATTTCCGGGCAAATTTCACCACAACATGGAACAGTTAAAGTATTTGGACAAGACATAAGTAAACTCAACTATCGCCAAATTTATGGTGTGCGGCGTAGGCTTGGCTTACTATTTCAATTTGGTGCACTATTTACCGATCTAAGTGTTGCGGCAAATATTGCTTTTCCATTGCGCGAAAACACCAATCTAAGTAATAATTTTATTGAGCGCATTGTTGCGATGAAACTTGAAGCAGTTGGACTAACTGGTACGCAAGATTTGATGCCAGGAGAATTATCTGGAGGAATGGCACGGCGTATTGCACTGGCACGGGCGATGGCACTGGACCCAGAATTAATGCTCTATGATGAACCGTTTACTGGTTTAGACCCTATTTCGCTCAATACGATTGCAATGCTAATCAAAAAGCTTAACGATCAATTAAAACAAACTGCAGTATTGGTAACACATGATATTGCTGCGACCATGGAAATTGCGGATTATATTTATTTTATGTCAAATGGCGAAATCATTGCTGATGGCACGACCGAAGAAATCAGAAACAGCACTAATCCAGCAGTTAAACAATTTATTAATGGCGAAATAAGTGGTCCATTTGAGTTCAAATACCCAAGCCAGTATAGTTATGAGCATTATTTAGGACTTAAATGAAACAAATTAGCACATTAATTCGTTATATCGGGCATCCGGTAAGCTCATTTATTTTTATGCTTGGCGAATGTGCACGATTACTAATCTATATTCTCGGTGGACTTGGCTACGCATTAAAACGTCCGCAACTGATTATAAAAGAAATTTTTTTTAGTGGTGTATTATCACTACTGATTATTGCTGTCTCTGGCTGGTTTGTCGGGATGGTACTGGGATTACAAGGATATAATACCCTCCAACGTTTTGGTTCGGTAAGTGTCTTAGGTTCTTTAGTTGCTCTGTCTTTGCTTCGTGAACTTGGACCAGTACTATGTGCTATATTATTTGCCTCACGAGCAGGTTCTGGCATGACTGCCGAAATTGGCTTAATGAAAGCCACCGAACAGCTTGATGCAATGAGTGTAATGGCTGTTGATCCAATTAAACGTGTAATTGCACCCAAATTTATTGGCGGAATTATTTCGGTACCTTTACTAACTGCGTTATTTGACTGCTGTGGTATCTGGGGTGGGCATTTTGTTGGGGTTACCCTACTAAGACTAGATAAAGGAACATTTTGGTCACAAATGCAAAGCAGCATAAACTTTCATGATGATGTTGTCAATGGTTTAATTAAATCTCTAGTCTTTGGGGTGGTTGTCAGCTTAATTTCTGTCTATCAGGGGCTCCAGTCCAAAGCAACTGCTGAGGGGGTTTCCTCTGCGACAACACGAACAGTTGTTCATTCAGCACTCGCAATTCTGGCAATAGATTTTATACTTACCGCTTTTATGTTTTAGGAAATAGAATGAAACGCAGCACTATTGATTTTTGGGTTGGTATTTTCGTAGTTATTGGCTTAGCTTGTATTGTTTTTTTGTCGCTAAAAGTTGCCAATATAACCTCATTTTCTTCTAGCAGCAATGGAACATACACCCTTTATGCCAAATTCAGTAATATTGGTTCACTCAAAAACGATGCTCCGGTAAAAGTATCTGGCTTTACAGTTGGGCGGGTTACATCAATTGGACTTGATCCTAATACTTATCAGGCACGGGTAACAATGCAAATTGATAAACATTATCAGTTTACTAGCGATAGCTCGGCTGAGATTTTAACCACCGGCTTGCTAGGTGAACAATACATTGGCTTACAATCTGGTGGTGATGTCGATGACCTAAAAAACGATGACACAATTACCCTAACTTCATCCGCTATGGTATTAGAGCAATTAATTAGTAAATTTATGACCAATATGTCTTCAAAATAAGGAATAACAATGAAAAAAATTATCACATTAATGTTAACTTTAGGATTTATCTCATTATCAAATGCCGCGACTAATGCCAGTGCACCTGTTACAGATGACAATGAAACAACCAGCTCAAGCAAAGCAGGAAAAACCGTAGTTGTAGTCGCTAGCAGTGCAGGAAGCTGTGCTGATGGTACACCTTGTGAAGTGATTAAATCAAGTGCACAAACACTCAGTGATGCAGTAAATCAAAATATCAGTGAAAAGACAGCAATTAGCATGATCCAAAATAGCATCGTACCACAAATTGACTTTACGATTATGAGTCGTCTGGCTATGGGCGCGCAGTGGAAGCAAGCTACACCAGATCAACAGACACAAATCGTTGGATTATTTAAGCAAATGCTAGTTTACTCATATACCAATGCATTATCCAAATTAAAAGGTGCTCAAGTATCAATTAGCAGCAGCACAATAAGTGGCGAAAAACAGAACAAAGCAATAGTTAATAGCTCACTGAAAATGCCAAATAACGGCGATAGCAACAATCAGCCAATCAATATTGAATATGATTTAGCTAAAATCGGTTCAGCATGGAAAATTTACGATGTAAAAATTGAAAAGGTTAGTATCGTAACTACTTATCGTACACAATTTAATGACGAAGTACAGAAAGAGGGTATTACTGGGCTAATCACTCAGTTGCAAACGAAAGTTAATAACCTCAAAGGTAATAAATAACTAATGCTTGATTTTGCACTCCCTCAAGAATTAACTAATGCCAATGTTAATCAACTCCTTGATCAAATATTGGCAAAATTAAAAACTGTTGAATCATTAAATCTTGACTGCGGCCAAGTAGTTAACATCGACTCCGCAGGAATTGCGTTACTCCTTGAGCTAAAATCAATTACATCTAAGCAAAATATAAAGCTTGACCTTCAGAACGTGAGTGCTTCTATTTATGCACTTTGTGAACTTTACGCTATAAAAATCTAGTATATGCTTCCAAAGAAATTTACCAGACCGCTGGTCGCAATCAGCAGCAGCTTATTAATTGCTTGTGCAACCAGCCAAAATCCAAATGATCCTTACGAACATTATAACCGTGATGTATTTACCTTCAATATGGTAGTGGATCACTATGTGTTGCGTCCGGTTGCTGTTGGTTACACTTATATTCCAGAACCAATTCGTTATGCAGTAAGCAATTTTTACAATAATTTGCGTGATTTTGTCAGTCTTGCCAATGATATTTTGCAGCTCGATGGAACTGACACCATGCAAACCACTATGCGAATTGCTATTAACTCAACCTTTGGTCTCTTAGGTTTGATTGATGTTTCATCAAGTCTTGGATTACCACAATACACCAATACGTTTGGTAATACCATGAAAACTTGGGGCTGGCAGGATAGCAATTATTTCTTGGTACCATTTCTTGGGCCTGCAACTTTCCGCGATCAGCTGGGTATTATACCTGATGTTTATTTTAATCCTTTATTCTGGATTATTAATGACCCATGGATTTCATATAGTATCTTTGCAATTAACCTTATTGACCTGCGCTCGCAATACCTAGGGCAAGATAAATTACTAACCCAGACACTTGATCCTTATGCCACAATTCGAGACGTCTATCTACAAAGAACAGGCGCTTATAAATACCCAAGCGAAAGCCAGGGGAGTGAATCTGAGTCACTGGATAGTCTTATTGATGAAGAAAATGGCATACCATCCAAACCTAGCAGTAACTCTTCTACTAACTTGGACAATATCATTGATGAGGAAAATGCAGCACTAACCATGACGCCAGTAGCATTAAAAGCCAGCCAATCAGCTACTTCTCCAACAAAGCAGCTGATAATTGAATCTAGTCCAACTATTGCTAAGCCTGTAGCTGAAACTGAATCAGCTGTTTAATCCCTTGCTCGGCCAAGTCAAGCATTTGATTTAGCGCTAATCGATCAAAAGCACCATTTTCGGCGGTACCCTGAATCTCGATTAACTTACCAGAAGCAGTCATAACCACATTCATATCTGTGTCGCAGTTACTATCTTCGACATAATCCAGATCTAGCACCGCACTACCCTGATAAATACCAACTGAAATAGCAGCAACCGCGTCAATTAAGGGGCTCTCAGTTAGCTTTCCGCTAGCAATCAAACTATCAATAGCATCGCGTAAAGCAACGTATGCTCCTGTAATGCTAGCAGTTCTAGTACCACCATCTGCCTGAATCACATCACAATCAATCAAGATTTGTCGCTCACCCAAAGCTTTTAAATCCACAATACCACGCAAACTACGCCCAATTAAACGCTGTATTTCCTGAGCACGGGCATTGGGTTTACCTTGCGTACTATCGCGCTTATTTCGTGTATGAGTAGCCCGTGGTAACATTGAGTATTCAGCAGTCACCCAACCCTCACCCTTACCTTTTAAAAAAGGGGGAACTGACTCTTCGATACTCGCAGTGCAGATTACTTTAGTATTACCAAATTCAACCAGCACCGAGCCTTCAGCATGACAGGTATAGTTTCTGGTAAATTTAATTTCACGAAGTTGATTGGCTTGACGCTTAGATGGCCGTAGATTCACAATAATTACTTTCTTTAAATTGTTTTACAGGCGGATTTTAACTAATATTTGCTTATGAATGCAAATCAATTATAGTTTTCAGTTAAGTTAATATAAAAATTATTAATTACACATCAGGAAATTAAGCTATAGCCCTAGACAAAACTAATATTATTTAGCAAAAAACACTTGCAAAAGATTGTCAATACTGGCATAATACCTATCTCGCAGCGTAGAGATACGCGTAGATAAGCGGGCGCTTAGCTCAGTTGGTAGAGCATCTGCCTTACAAGCAGAGGGTCATAGGTTCGAATCCTGTAGCGCCCACCACGTGGAGTGGTAGTTCAGTTGGTTAGAATACCTGCCTGTCACGCAGGGGGTCGCGAGTTCGAGTCTCGTCCACTCCGCCAAGTGCATTAAAAGGCATAAGAATAAAAAGCAAAAGCGATGATCTAAGGATTGTCGCTTTTTGCATTTTCAGACAGCAGAGAGATACCCGCATGACTAAAAATTTAAAATCACCTTCAATTAATATACCACAACAAAAACATGAAATCCGCGATGGTCAATCAATCGAGCTACTCAAAGAGCTTCACATCCTAACTCGCGATGGTAAATTAAATCAAGACAGCCGCCGTAAACTCAAACAAGTATATCACCTTTATCAATTCATTGAGCCGTTACTACAAGAACTACAACAAAGCAAAGAAACATTTAATCTAGTTGATCATGGCGCGGGGAAATCTTATCTTGGATTCATCTTATATGATCTATTTTTTAAACAATTAGCTAATAATTCGACTATCTATGGTATTGAAACTCGTGATGAGCTGGTAATCAAGTCACAGGAATTAGCCGCGCAACTTGGTTTTAAGAATATGTCATTTCTCAATCTCTCGGTTACTGATTCCATTACTTCAACAGATTTACCAGCGCAGATTGACATTGTAACCGCGCTGCATGCCTGTAATACTGCTACCGACGACGCCATTGCATTTGGCTTACACAAAAATGCTAAATACATGGTCTTAGTTCCATGTTGTCAGGCTGAAGTTGCGACAATTTTAAAGAAAAATTACAGCAAAATTAAAGACAGCAACATTTTGGCTGAAATCTGGCGCCATCCAATTCATAGCCGTGAATTTGGTAGCCATATTACGAATGTTTTGCGGACTTTACAACTTGAAGCTCACGGATATAGCGTTACAGTTACTGAATTAGTCGGTTGGGAACACTCGATGAAAAATGAGCTGATTCTTGCTAAAAAAACACGCGCGAATAATCCAACAGCAGCACAAAAACTCAAGCAACTATTAGGCACGCTTGGCTTAACTGAATTAACCTCCAGATTTAGCTAATTAGTGCACACAACACTGCACTAATAATTTACAATTAAGCCCTATACTCGTCGTGCTCACAATTTTAGCGTTGTCGTATTACTAAAAAAGGTTCGTTATGTATCATATATACACCGCCTCACCTTTTTTATCAACACTCCTAGCTATAATCGCGATCACTTAGAGTCTGTACGTAAAAGCTCACAAATGAGCGTTCAAAGTATAAAGATTACTCTAGGATTCAACTATGTTATTAAGTATTGCAACCCGTCTAGCCAATTTATTAAACGTCAATGAACATCAAGTTAGTAGCACTATTGCCCTCCTCGATGAAGGTGCCACCGTGCCATTTATCGCTCGCTACCGTAAAGAAGCAACGGGCGGATTAGATGATACCCAACTGCGTTTACTCGCTGAAAAATTAGTTTATTTACGTGAGTTGGACGAACGTCGCGAAACAATTCTCAAATCGATTCAGGAACAAGGAAAGCTCACGCCAGAATTAGAACAAGCAATTTTGGCTGCAGATAACAAAACCACACTAGAAGATCTCTACCTGCCATATAAACCTAAACGTCGCACCAAAGCACAGATTGCTAAAGAAGCTGGCTTAGAACCGCTGGCATTAGCATTGCTTAAGAATCAAGATCACGACCCATTAGTTTTAGCCAATGATTACCTAAACCCGGATGCCAATATCAATAGCGCACAAGATGCGCTGGATGGAGCGCGCTATATAGTATTAGACATATTTGCTGAGAATGCAGCTCTCCTAGCTAAACTTCGTGCAAGACTCAGCCATGAAGCTTTGATTTGCGCTAAAGTAATCGAAGGTAAGGAAAAAGATGGGATTAAATTCACTGATTATTTTGCGCATCAAGAATTAGTTAAAAACGTGCCATCGCACCGAGCACTAGCAATTCTGCGTGGTAATAACGAAGGTTTTTTGAGTATGGCAATTGAATACCCTGAGCAACATACCCTCGCCCGTGGTGAGTTTTCAACTTACGATCAACTAATTAATGATGAATTTGCCATTGATGAACATAAAACGGCAGGTAGTTGGTTACGCGACTGCGTGCGCCTAGCATGGAAGGCTAAAATTTTTCCATCCTTAGAAAACGAGTTACTTACCAATATGCGTGAACGTGCCGATGAAGAAGCAATTAAAGTTTTTGCGACTAATTTACATAACTTACTCTTACAAGCTCCTGCGGGCAGTAAAACCACCATTGGACTTGATCCGGGGATTCGTACCGGAGTAAAAGTTGCCGTAATTGACAATACCGGGAAAGTATTAGATACTGCAGTAATCTATCCATTTACTAAAAACCGTGAAGATGCAATGCTCGCTATCGCTAAATTGTGTGATAAATACAAAGCAGAATTAATCAGCATTGGTAATGGAACTGCCTCACGTGAAACCGAACAATTAGTCAAAGACCTGTGTAAAGAATTTAAAAATATTAATGTCCAGATTGTAGTTGTTTCAGAGGCTGGGGCATCAGTTTATTCGGCATCAGAATTTACGGCTAAAGAATTCCCAGATATGGATGTTAGCTTGCGTGGAGCAGTCTCAATTGCCCGTCGCTTACAAGACCCATTGGCAGAATTAGTAAAAATAGATCCTAAATCAATTGGTGTTGGTCAATACCAGCATGATGTAAATCAAAGTCGCTTGGCAAGCAGTCTGAATAACGTAGTCGAAGACTGTGTGAATGCCGTGGGTGTGGATGTAAACACCGCATCAGCACCGTTACTAGCGCAAGTAGCCGGATTAAATTCAATTATTGCTAATAATATCGTAAGTTACCGTGATAGTAATGGTAAATTTACCAGCCGTAAACAATTAACCAAAGTTAGTCGTCTTGGTGACAAAACTTTTGAACAATGTGCTGGGTTCTTACGCATTAATGATGGTGACAATCCATTAGATAAATCGGCGGTACATCCCGAGAGTTATCCATTAGTTGAAAATATTTCTCAAAAATTAGGTGTAGCATTAACTGAAATGATCGGCAATACCCAGCTGCTTAATAGTATCAAGCCAACCGATTTTGTTAGCGATAAATATGGATTACCGACAATTAGTGATATCCTTAAAGAGTTAGACAAACCAGGACGCGATCCGCGTGGTGAGTTTAAAACAGCTCAGTTTAAGGACGGTGTTAACGAAATTAGTGATTTGCAAATCGGCATGGAACTTGAAGGCGTTATCACCAATGTGGCTAATTTTGGTGCTTTTGTGGATATTGGTGTTCATCAGGATGGTTTGGTTCATATTTCTGCAATTGCCGATCAATATGTTGCCAATCCTAATGATGTATTAAAAGTTGGTCAAATTGTTAAGGTGCGGGTTGAAGAGGTTGATGTCAAACGTAAACGAATCGCATTAACCATGAAGGGCTTAAATAAGCTGAATATCCCTGTTACGCAACGTAAAGCTCCAGCTCAAAACAATGGCTATAATAATCAACAGCCGCGCCAAAATTCTAATCGAGCTCAGACTAGTGATAACAGCAGCATGGCAGCAGCATTTGCCAAACTAAAAAGGATTTAATTAATGCACGGTGAATTATTTATTCATGATATGGCAATCATTATGTTGGTTGCGGGTATCGTAACGTTAATTTTTCACCGCTTTAAACAACCTGTTGTGTTAGGTTATTTGGTAGCTGGTATTATCATTGGCCCACACACACCACCATTTGTCCTGATTCACGATAAACAAACTATCTCGATCCTAGCTGAATTGGGCGTAGTATTTTTGATGTTCTCACTTGGTATGGAGTTTAGCCTCAAGAAAATTGCTAAAGTTGGTGCAATTGCATTTATAACTGCGATTTGTGAAACCAGTCTAATGATTGCCATTGGCTATAATTTGGGGCATTACTTTGGCTGGTCGCAAATGAATTGCATCTTCTTAGGTGCAATGATGGCAATTTCATCGACAACTATTATTGTCAAAGCTTTGGGGGAATTAGGACTTAAACAGCATAAGTTTGCTCAGCTGATCTTCGGGATTTTGATCGTTGAAGATATCTTAGCAATTGCAATCATTGCTCTGCTCTCTGGGATTGCAACCACAGGTTCAATTCAAAGTAATGATATTTTTGATACTGTCGGACAGCTCTCCTTATTCATTATTGTAACTTTAACCATTGGTTTACTCACGATTCCAAAATTACTTGAATACGTAGCTAAATTTAACAGCCATGAAACGATGTTAATCTCAGTGCTTGGCTTATGCTTTGGCTTTTGTTTAATGGTACTAGCGCTTAACTATAGCATTGCATTAGGTGCGTTTATTATTGGTGCAATTATTGCCGAATCACGCCCATTACACTTGATAGAGAAATTAATTGAACCATTACGAGATACGTTTTGCGCAATATTTTTCGTAACTATCGGGATGATGTTTAACCCCTCTATTTTAATTTCAAACTTCTCGGTAATCATCATTATCTCGATTACTTTGATTATAGGTAAGATACTTGGTAATACTATCGGAGCCTTTGTTTCTGGTGAAAAAGCCGGAACATCGCTTAAAGTTGGCATGGGACTAGCACAAATTGGAGAATTCTCATTTATCATTGCTGCTTTAGGTGCTAATTTAAAAGTTACAAGTGATTTTCTCTATCCCATCGCAATTGCAGTCTCAGCAATTACTACGTTAACTACACCATATTTGATTAATCTAGCGGATCCGTTTGCCTCATTTATACGCGCAAAAGCACCACGGAAAATGATTGGCTTATCACACTACTACACTCGTTGGCTAGGCGACTTACACCCGCGTGGCGACAGTGCCATGATTGTTAAGATGATTACTAAAATTGTTGCCCAAGTAATTGTCAACTGTGCTTTGGTTATGACAGTCTTTATGGCAGGAGCTTATTTGGCAGATAATCTAAATAAAGGAGTACTTGCACGAGTAGGCATAATTGTGGATCTACAAATACATAGAAGCATTATAACTAGTTGTGCTATTTTACTATCACTGCCATTTCTCATTGCAGCCTATCGTAAACTTAAAGCGCTAGGTATGATTTTTTCGGAAATTTTAATTCATGAAAATTGGCTAGGTAAATATACTTACCAAGGAAGAAGAGTAATTTTTGAAACATTGCCAGTTGCCGCAATTATCGGAATAATGAGCCTGATTTTCTCAGTCAGTCATCACGTTTTACCACAAGATACGTATTTGATTCCAATTATAATTGCAATGTTAGGCATTGCTTATCTTTGCAGAAACCCGTTTATTCGTCTACAATCATGGTTACAAATTCGCTTATTTAGCGTTATGGAAGATAAGCCACAAGAGTAATATCGTAGATGGTGAGTTAATAAGCGCCGCTACGCTTGAACACTACACCAAAAGTCTTGACTAAAATTACAATATCGTACCATAATGACCAGTTTTTAACGTACCACTCATCCAAGCGCACTCGGTTGGTATAATCAATATCATTACGTCCGCTAACCTGCCATAAACCAGTAATTCCTGGCGTAACTAATTGGTAATAGTAAAATCCATCGGCATAGCGCTCAATCTCTTGGGAAATAATTGGTCGTGGTCCAACCAGGCTCATTTCACCAAGTAAGACATTAAATAACTGTGGTAACTCATCAAGGCTGGTCTTGCGTAAAAATTTACCGATCTTAGTTACTCGTGGGTCATCTTTTAACTTAAAGTCACGCTCCCATTCTTCACATGCCTGAGGATCAGTAGCTAGTATATTGGCTAATAACTCCTTGCTGTTTGGGTACATCGTTTGGAATTTTATGCAGTAAAAAGGTTTACTGTTTCGCCCTATTCGTTGATGCTTAAAAAATACATTGCTTTTGGTGGTATATTTGATAATTATAGCGATTAGCACAAATAGCGGTGATAAAATTATTAAGCCTAAACTTACACAAATCAGATCAAAGCTACGCTTTATCCACGCATTAGCATTACGTGCCAGATTATTATTTAGGCGTAAGACTAATTGATCATTGCCAAAAAAATGCTCTATTTGCGCACCATATAGTGCCAACCCACTGATTTCTGGTAAAACTAATACCGCCAAGGCATTATGCTGTAAAAAGTTAATCAAGCCAATTTGTTGATTTAACTCACTTTGTGTCAATGCAACAATTATTTCACATTCTTGATTTTTTCTTAATTGCGCAATAAGTTCAAGTTGGTTAATAATCTGGTGCTTACCTAGAGTTAGACTTGGTATGTTTTTATCTTGATCACTGATACGGACAAAAGCATTGAGTCGATATCCCATCATTTTATTTTGAATCAATATTTGGTAGGCATTATCCGCAGATGGTCCAACGCCTAAAATAAATACTTCTCGCTGCCACAAATGTAATTGATTAAGCAATAATTTAGTAATTATCCGGACTAAAGGTAAAATTATTGCAAAGCTCAACCAAAAACTTACAATAAGAATTTTAAGCGATCCTTTAGCCAATACAAATGAAAGTCCTAAGTTAATCAATAATAAAAAACTCAGCGTACGATAAATTTGCAGCAAATCCTCCCAAAATGGACGGCGCTTAATATACTGTTCTTGGTACCAGAACAATGCAATAATTGTTAATCCTAATACTTTAGATGCCCCAAAATGGAAAAAATTACTCCACGGGCTATCAAGTAAATCCAAATGGTAAACTTGGGTTATTGCTATCGCGATTAGAAAAGCCATAGCCATGCTAAATAAATCAGAGATAATTAGCGCAAGGCGCTGAAGGTTAGTTTTAGTCAAATTAAACTCAAATACATAAATAGGTAGTTATTTCTTGTTTTTATTACGGTATATCTTAATTAAATTTGGTATCATAACCATTAACGTTAGCACAACTAGTGGCGCCCAAAGTTTTGGGTCAGTAAAAACTTCTGTAGTTAACATTTGATGCTCTGCCATATGACTACGAACGCCATCGCCAATAATTACCCAAATTAATGAACTAGGTATAATACCAACAAATGTAGTTAGAGCAAAAACGGAAAACGGAATACCTAAAACCGCGGCTAAAATGTTTAAAACCCAGAATGGAATTACAGGAATAAAGCGCAAGGCAATTAAATTGTATGCAGCTCTTTTCATTCCACCATTCCCACTCATAATCAAATATTTTAAATGACTAAAACGTTTATGCAATAAATCATGTAATAAATAGCGAACCAATAGGAAATTAACTATAGCACCTATTAAATAGCAAATGATAACCAATAAAAAGCCAATGGTCGGACCATAAATAAATCCAGCTAATAAATCAAATAAAATAGTTCCCGGAATGCAGCAGGCAATTAGCGCAATATAGCTAATAATATAAACAAAGGTAAACTCTAGCAGGTGATTCTGCTCAAAATCTAAAATTTGCTGATGATAACGATTAAAACCGTCAATACTAAGATACAAAGACAGGTTATAATGTTTAAATACTATTGCAATAATCGTAGCAGCTATTAGCAATCCAATTATTTTATAACGATTTTTATTCATACAGCCACAAAAAATTTGTGCAATTATGCACGGTTATGCTCAGGATATTCAAAGAGTTAACTAAACGCGGTGATGCGTCAATTATACCACAGAAAAGTCAGCTGGTTCACTAAGTGATTAATACAAATATAATTGCGGAGCAAGTTTGCTAAAGTACTTGGGCTCTTGTTTCTGGCGTGAACCATCTAGCTGATAACATGGAGAGTAAATTCCTTCATCTTGCCACACCGCAACTTGGCTAAGCCACGGGTCTGGTAAAATATGTGCAGGATTGCTCGGTCCAAAAAATGCAGTCATTCTTTCTAGTGCTCCGGCAGCAACGCCTAGATGCATCACACCGCAATCCGTGGTATAAAAATGCGTAGCACGTCCAATTAAATAGGTACTGGCAGCTAAATTAAATTTACCAGCTAAATTATATAAATTATGACTATCAGGAAATGATGCACATATTTTTTGGTAATGCATAAGATCAACTTTGGCACCAAGCAAAAGGACTTTATACCCTCGTTCTAATAATAACTTAACTAACTCAAGCACTTTTTCCATTGGTAACATTCTTAGTCCATCCTGCTCATAGGAATTATTACCACCACTGTTAACTAGCACTACGTAATTAGTTAATTTACTTTCAAAGATAAACTCCTCTATGGCTAGCTTATCTGCAGTACTAATCGTCAAATCCAATTTCAAATCAGTATAATCTACAGCAGCAAGCTGGCTCACCTTTAGCAAATCCAAATAATATAAACTATGATAACGGCTTACATCATCATAAACAACTTTTTTGTATAAAATTAGATTAGATATCATATCTCGAGTATAGCCAATAACTTTCGCGCCTACAAGTTGCGCCATACAATTAAAATACCAATGTTTATCTAAGACAAAAACATAATCGTATTGTTTTCGTAATTTTAATAGCTCCTGGAATAAGCTCACTACCCCACGCAGCGTAAAATCATTATCTGCAAGGATAATTTGCCGATCTAAGTATTGATTATGGATTAATGCAGCACTTGCTGATTTACCCACAATTATATCCAGTTGGCAATTTAGTTGTTGTTTAAGCTGGCGAATAAGAGGTGTCGCCATCAATAAATCACCAATTGCTCCGCGCTTGATCAGTAAAACTTTCATAACCTAAACCCTTGTATTACTCCACTAAATCGCCAACCAAATTCCTTAAATGAGTATTGGCGCAGAATTAGCTTAATCAGCATACCGCCACAATAAACGCTTAAAAGCTTATAACGAATCCATCCAGAAAAATGTTTGCGCAAAAAGTAAATCCGATTCCGCGAACCATACCATGCTCCGATTCTTGATTTTGCACCACCAGTTAAACTACTGACTTTGTGAATTAGTAGAGGCTCAAAACAATATCTTAATTTAACATCTAATTTATGGGCACGGTAAAACCAGTCCGCATCCTCGCTATAAATAAAATATTTTTCATCTAGTTGACCAACTTTCTCCCATGCTGGTATTGGTATCATTACGCAGCACATCGGAACAAAATCGCAATAATAATCATTATCATATTGACCCTTATCAAGCTCATTTTCGCCACGATGATATGCAGCATAAGCTCGTTCTGGCTTAAACCCTCCGCCAGCACACCAGATAGTTTGATTATCTGGATAATAAATTTTGGGCGTAAGTACAGCATTTGGATACTGATTACGTGATTTTAATAATTTACTCAAAAAACCAGCGGTAAAAATAGTATCATTATTAATTAATAATAATTCATCACAACCATCGCTAATCGCCTGAGCAATGCCAATATTATTTCCACGGGCAAATCCAACATTTTGAGGTTGCGGTAGAAGATTAATTCGATCATCGGCATAATTGCTAATTTTGGTTAATGTATCATCCTGTGACGCACTATCAACAATATAAAGCTGCCAGCTTAGCCAAGTTTGTTGAATCAGAGAATCAAGAAACTCATCAATAACTAAGCTGCTATTGTAAGTGACAGTAATTATACCAATTTTATTCATTAGCTACTTCTTTGATTAAATTAATATCATAATTACTATGTTTAATTATTAAATCAAATAATTGCGTCTGATTAACCCAACGATCATTTAAAAGTGATTTTTTCAAAAATGGAAATTGATAATTCTCAATACTATAATCAAACAAAGAAATCGTCTTATCGACACGTTGCAATGGCTCCAAGATTGTTTTCCACGAATAACGGCTTTGCCGATTAGTTAGTTCTTTAACATAAATCACTAGCTTTCGCCAGAATAAACGAATAATGCTGATTTTATAATCTGCAACTGGAAGAAAGCTCTGCGCAAAAAATCCTTCTGATATTAGTTTCTGCGACAATCCAATTTCATAATTAAAAACAATTTGATCTTTACTATCTAATATCTGAAGTTCTTGCCAAAAAAACTTGAAGCCATCAGAATTAATGATTTTATTATTAAACACTAAAAAATAACTCTGTAAGTGAAACTGTGGGCGAGAATTTGCGCTCATTCCCCAAAAGTCTGCTTTTAACGATGTTATTCTGGTGAAAATATCAGACAAAGGAAATAATGGGCCAAAACAACTATCATTACAAAGAATTAACTGTCCTACTTCATTTATATTCTCAATTGCTTCAATTCCAGTTTTATAACTATAGAAATCATGCCCAACATTTTCACGAATAATTATTTGAACATTTAAGCTTTCAAGTTTGGCTAATTCTGATTTATCTAACGATGATGTTGAAACAAAAATAATCTCGTCTATCATTTCACTCAGCTTATGTAGATAGTAAATAACATATTTTTTTATTAGATTATCTACATCATAATGAGCAAAAACAGCCAGACTTTTCATATTAAATTACTTTACTAAAAAATTCAAACCTCTATTATTTATCAAATTTCATTCTTATTTAGCGCACCTCAATAGTGATAGAGCTCTCAGTAGTGAATAAACCATTTGAATAGGATCCCACACTGAAGATGGATTCAATTGGATGCATAAAGTCATCAATAACAAATCCTGCCTTAGTTGTCGCAGTCTTTGCATCATAGGTAGTTAGGCTATTAATACTAGTACAGTAATTCATTAATTAAGTCCAATTACTCTAAAGTTGGATAGAGTCGTTTCAATTTAATTCTTGCATCTTCTGTTGTAAATCGCCAGTTAACCACAGCTCCACTTTCATTTCTTGTACTATTCCATGCTGTGACTTCCTTTTCAAGCTCTATCATATCAGGAATTCTGCGATCCAAACATTGTCTACTTAAATGACTCAATTCCATTTCTGCCATGTTTAGCCAACTTCCGTGTTTTGGTGTATGGTGTATTTCAAGCTTGTCCAAAATACGTTTTGCTTCAGATGGTTCAAAAGCTTCATATAGCGATGACCCATTGTGCGTATTCAAGTTATCCATTACTAGAATGATTTTCTGAGCCTTCGGGTACTGCTCATCAACTAACTCTTTAATAAACGAAGCCCAATCTTTTTTTGTCCGTTGAGCGGTAACTTTTGTATGACGTCGACCCGTCAATGGTTCATTGTGAATGAAAATATTGCACACGCCATTTCGAATATACTCAGTGTCATAACGTTCTGGGTTACCTACAGTTGCGCCAATTGGTACCCTGACTTCTTGAGTAAGTTGTTTGCTGGTTTCATCCATGCAGACCACTGGAAAACCATCATCATACGGTCGCTGGTAAACATCCAATACATCTTCCATTTTGCAAACAAAATCAGCATTGCATTCTGGTGGTATACACCACTCTTTTTTTAACCAAGGCTTAAGTTCGTTTTTTTTAACGTGCGCTGGATCGTTGTAGAAGAAACCTCGTCTATAATTTCTAACTCCACCAATTTATCCGCCAATAACTTTAATGTCCAACGACTTCTGCCTGTTGGCGGGGTTGAGCAACACAATGTTATTAAATGAGCCTCTACTTCTCCAGTAAGTTTCCCTACTCGCTTTGTACTTGTATATTTCTTTCGATTTAATGCAACCTCTAACCCCTCAAGCACTGCGATTGTGCGAACTCTTTGAATAGTTTTTTGACTAACATGTAATTGCTTACTAAGTTCATCATCATTAAAAACATTTTCATCGACCGCTAGTAAAATTCTAGCATGTGTATGCATATTTGCGCTACCTTTGCCAGATTTTATTAATTTTAATAACCCATTCCGCTCCTCTGCGGTTAGATTTAATCTATATTTCTCCATTTACTAATCCAACAATTCATAACATTGAAGACAATGTTATACATGATTTGAATGCTTTTCATTAGTCAATTTTAAAGAATTAAACTACTAG
>Ga0214919_10005128_pt1 | contig 18750 bp, 12 predicted proteins | sample LL1503_MetaG_FD_177994 | JGI IMG/M metagenome (GOLD analysis project Ga0214919, IMG submission 177994) | Freshwater microbial communities from Lake Lanier, Atlanta, Georgia, United States - LL-1503 | ecosystem: Environmental > Aquatic > Freshwater > Lake | place: USA: Georgia | collected...
CATTAGGTCAAGGATTTACATATCAGGGAACATGGACTGGAACAACACATGGATATTATTATCCCTATGATGTTGTTACGTATAATGGTTCAACTTATATTTGCACAAATCCTGTATACGGCAACACAATTCCACCAAACGATGCTTCCTGGACATTGATTGCTCAAATGGGATCTACAGGTTTTACTGGATCTTTTGGTAATACTGGTTATACTGGATCATTGGGTGGAACAGGATTTACTGGATCTTTTGGTGATACTGGTTATACTGGTTCAATTGGATTTACAGGATCATTTGGCAATACTGGATTTACAGGATCATTTGGTAATACTGGTTACACAGGTTCTGTAGGATTTACTGGCTCATTTGGTAATACTGGATTTACAGGATCTGCAGGCACTAATGGTACAAACGGAACCAATGGTGCTGATGGATATTTAGGATCTACAGGTTTTACCGGATCATTTGGATCTACCGGTTTCACTGGATCATTTGGATCTACCGGTTTCACTGGATCATTTGGTAATGCTGGTTATACCGGTTCAGTTGGATTTACAGGGTCTGTAGGTTTCACTGGATCTTATGGTAATACTGGTTACGTTGGCTCTAAAGGCGATCAAGGTGCAACAGGTTTAAGTTCAAGTTATTTTACATATCAAATTAGAACATCATCATATGTTACATACGTTGGCGATGGTAACATTGCGTATAGTAACACAACACAAATAAATTCTAATACTCTTTTTATAAGCCATGTAACAAAAGACAATGTTGATATTGATATTTTCCTTGGATTACTTGCAAATACTCAAACGATCGTTATTCAAGATGCTTCTGATAGTGGAAATTACCAAGAGTGGTCTATAATTGGCACACCTTATAATGAATACCCAAATAATGGTAATAGTACTTGGGATATTCCTGTTTTATTAATTAAGTCCGCAGGAACAGGAACTACTAATTTTGCTGATGCACATACAGTAATTCTTGCTCTAACATCAGGTATTACTGGTTATGTTGGATCTAAAGGGGATACAGGTTATTCAGGTTCTGTAGGATATACAGGATCTATTGGTAATGTAGGATATACAGGTTCCTTAGGTAACTCAGGTTATGTTGGTTCAAAAGGTGATCAGGGAATAACTGGTTTCACTGGATCAAAAGGTGACACTGGATCAACAGGGTTTACTGGATCTTTTGGTAATACAGGTTATACTGGATCTTTTGGAACAACTGGATTTACCGGATCATTTGGTAACACAGGGTTCACAGGATCTTTTGGTAATACAGGTTATACTGGATCTTTTGGAACAACTGGATTTACCGGATCTTTTGGTAATACAGGTTACACCGGATCATTTGGTAACACAGGGTTCACAGGATCATTTGGTAACACAGGATATACCGGATCATTTGGTAACACCGGATACACAGGTTCATTTGGATCAACTGGATATACAGGATCTTTTGGACGTGATGGTATACAAGGTGCAAATGGATTTACAGGATCTGTTGGATCAACAGGATTTACTGGTTCATTTGGAAACATTGGTTATACTGGTTCAGTAGGTCCTGTTGCAGGTTCTGATACTCAAATTGTTTACAATGCAAGTGGTGTTGCCAATGCATCGCCATACTTTACTTTTGATTATGTCAACCATGATTTAACCGTTGGTAATAATATTGCCTTAGGAAACAATATTACGTTCAGTGGTTCAAATTCTTCTATAACACAAAACAATTTTGTAATTTATTCTAATTGGAAAAATAACACTCAAAATTTAGGTCCTTTGCTTGTATTAGGTAAAAATATAAAGGACATGTATAATGGTGGAGGTGGCAGTACTATATACGATCTTGAAGATAGTTTTGCCCCTGACCAAAATATTTTAATTGCAAACGGAACAGCAATTCAACTTGGTAGATATGGCAATGCATTGATTGCTAATAATACAGGTATTAATTTTACAGGAAACAAAGGTACCATTAATGGTGTAAAAATACTTTATGCTAATGGTGTTCTTGGAACAGATAGTCAAGTTCTTTCTACAAATTCAACTGGTGGAATTTATTGGTCTACTACAGTTGGATATGCAGGATCTGTTGGATTTACAGGTTCAATTGGTGGAACTGGATATGCTGGATCATTTGGATCTACCGGTTATACTGGATCTTTTGGTAATACGGGTTATACTGGATCAAAGGGTGATCAAGGTAGCTATGGTCCTACTGGTTTCACTGGTTCTTTTGGTAACACAGGGTTCACAGGATCCATAGGTAGTGTTGGTTTTACTGGTTCATTTGGTAACACTGGATATACAGGTTCAATTGGATCAACAGGATATTCTGGTTCATTTGGTAACACTGGATACACTGGATCTATAGGTGGAACAGGATTTACCGGATCTGCAGGAACGAATGGAACCAATGGTACAAATGGTACAAATGGTACTAATGGCACAAATGGTAATGATGGTTATCTTGGATCTACAGGTTTTACTGGATCTACAGGCTTTACTGGATCGATAGGATCTACAGGATATGCTGGTTCTCAAGGTCCTGCTGGAACATTTGGCGGTGCCGCATTTGACTATTTGTATAGTACTAGTCTGGTACATACTTCAACTGCAAATGGCTATGTGAATTTCAACAATACAAACTTCACATATGCATCAACTTTGTTTATTGATTATCTAGATAACCTAGGTTCAAATAGCTATAGTTTCTTGCAGACGATAGATGATTCAACATCTTCTATCAAGGGCCACTTCTCAATTAAAGATACGGCTAATGCTCTTAACTATGCAATGTTTGCTATTACTGGATCTTTAACACCAGACGTTGATCACTTTGATGTCCCAGTTTCATGGTTGAGTGGTGTAACATCATTTACTGATGGTACCAATACAATTATCACTTTTGCAAGAACTGGTGATATTGGTACTACAGGTTACACTGGTTCTGTTGGTATTGGTTATACTGGTTCTGCAGCTGCAAGTACTTTCTCTAATGGCCAATCTATATCGGTAGCAAATGTAACAATAACACAATCATTAATTGCAAATAACACCGGTGGAAATTCTGGCCAACTGTTATTTTCAAATGGAACAGGAATATATTGGGCCAATACTCCAACAACTGTTACTTATGCAAATGTCAATGTAACAAACATTACAGCAAACAGTCTTGCATCTGATTATATTAATATTGGTGTTGGTTATCTTACTATAGGTAATAGTACTGTCAATACTACTATATCAAATAACTATTTTAGAGTATCAAATACCACATCCAACGTTGTATATTCACTTACAGATTTTAGAGTTCCGATTGGTAATACAGCACAGCGTCCTGCTAATGCTACTACTGGCTATATTAGATTCAATACTGATACAACAGATTTAGAATATGCTTCTAATAGCACTCAATGGTATTCTATCACTACTCAAGAGACTCTTACATCAAATAATATTAATATTACTAATACTATTAATATAGGTAATACTGCTACCAATACAGTAATTACAAATGCTTCTGTAAGAACAACAACAGCAAATGTCAGTGTAATTAATGCCACTGGCAATGTAATTATATCTGGTAACAATTCAGTATTTAAAGTTCCTGTGGGAACAACTGCTCAACGTCCTTCTCCAGCAGCAACTGGTTACATTAGATTTAATACAGACACAACAGATCTTGAATACGCAGCAAATGCCACTCAATGGTATTCAATCACCACACAAGAAACATTAACATCCAATAACATCAATATTACAAATATTATTAATATCGGTAATACTGCTACCAATACGACAATTTCTTCTACAAACGTATCAACAACTTATGTTAATACAAGATATATTGTTGCTAATAATGTTATTGGTTCTAATGGTAGCATATTAACATCTAATTCAACAGGTGGTATATATTGGTCTAATACAATTACAGCTAACAATTCTAAAGGTGCAGCTGGAAGTGTTCTTACTTCTAACGGCAACGGAATGTATTGGTCTAATGCAGTCAATACGTTAACTGCTACATCATTAGTAGCTAATAGCATGGTTGCCGATTCGATTGATATTGGCGTTGGTTATCTTACCATTGGTAATAGTTCTGTTAATACGGTTGTAACTAATACATCGATTGCAACATCCATTGCAACCATGCAAACTGTTTATTTTACTTCCGATTTAAGTACACCATTTTCAACATGGTCTACAACATTAGATTCATCAACACCTAAATCTGTTACTATTCCAACTGTTGCTCTTAATAGTGCAACTGGAAACGGATATACTGTAGAATTTTTTGTTAAATTTACATCATTGTCAACATCTTCTACATTAGATGCATATGGTTCTACTGGTGTTAATTCATTAGGATGGAGTGCAAATACTTCAACTATATCACTTTATAATGGTGGTTATAGTGGTGCAGGTAGTGTAACAGGATTAAATCTTCAAAATGATACTTGGTATCATATGGCATACATTGGTTATAATGGTGGAACTTATTTTGCTATCAATGGAATTGTTAAAAATCTTAATACTATTGGTGGTTATAATGGCTATGATGCAACAGGTACTTGGACTGGCGGATGGTCTAAATTAACCGGTAATGCAACATATTCTAATTTTAGAATTGTAACCGGAAGAAATATTTACAGCGTAGTTGGTTTTACTGCACCACAACAAGCACTTGCTTTTATTAGTGGTACACAATTACTTGCTTTAAAAACACAACTATTTTGGTATTATAATGCTGCTAGTGGAGGTTCAAGTTATGCAGGACTTCTAACAAGATCTGGTTCGCCATTAATGTCTGCAGATAATATTGCTTTATCAACTGGAGTATTAACGGTTGCTGGTAGTATTCAAAACGGTATTTTAGATACGCCATCCATTTATACAAAATATTTGTATGCTGGAGAATCTTTAGGAACAGATGCTCAAGTATTATCTTCAAATTCAACCGGTGGAATATATTGGTCTTCTGTTATTGGTTATGCAGGATCAAAAGGAACTACTGGTTACACAGGATCAATTGGTTCATTAGGATATGCAGGATCTGTAGGATACTCTGGATCAATTGGATCTACAGGATATACAGGATCTATAGGATCTGCTGGATATTACGGATCCACTGGTTATGCAGGGTCTATTGGTAACACAGGTTATACAGGATCTATTGGTTCTATTGGTTATGCGGGTTCATCAGGAACCACTGGTTATACTGGATCACTAGGTTATACCGGGTCTGCTGGTGCTGGTTATACTGGATCTGCAGGTGTTGGTTATGCTGGTTCGATGGGTTCTATCGGCTATACCGGTTCAGCAGGTTCTGGTGGTAGTGGTTCTTCTGTTACTACTTCAGCTACTGCACCAGTTTCACCTAACGCTGGTAATATGTGGTGGAATACTGAAAACGGCACACTATACATATACTACAATGACGGTGATTCATCACAATGGGTTGCTGCTATTCCTACAACAGGAAGTACATTACTAAATAATTCATCAATTACTTTAGCTGCTGGATCACCAACTGCGGCACCTCTTACATTCCAGACAGGTACAAATCTTTCTACAGCTAATGCTGGTGTTATAGAATATAACGGAACTAATTTCTTTGCCACACCAATTGGTCAGCAAAGAGGTCTATTATTAACACCGCAATATTATAGATTAGAATCTAATAATACACTTACAAGCACCAATGTTGTTCAAAGTATTTTAGGTGTTGGTGTAACTGTCTCTCCGGGTACAGTGTATAATTTTGAAGCTCAATATGTATTTTATCGTGCTTCTGGTACCACATCACATACTTTAGGATTGGTTTTTGGTGGAACTGCAACATTTAATAATTTTGGTTATGGTTATTTTCGTAGTGCCTCAGCATCCGGCCTTAATAATGATGTAGGTCCATCTAGTGCCTATGTAACATCTAATAATTTATTTGTTACAACATCAGCAAGATCATCCGGTGGGTATGCCGATATGTACCAAATAAGAGGTACATTTTCATGTAATACTGGTGGTACATTTATACCTCAGTTAAAATATTCAGCGGCACCAGGTGGCACCACAGAAGTGGTTCAAGGCACATATGTTGCTATTAACCCGGTTGGTGTAGCTGGTACAAACATTTCTATTGGAACTTGGGCTTAACGAATAAATATAAGGTAACATAAAGAACATAATATGGCTATTAATTTTCCTAGTAATCCCGCAAATAACCAGACGTATACTTACGGTACCCAGACCTGGTACTGGGCAAATAACTATAGTTCTTGGCAGGCTAATACATTAGCATTAGGTTATACTGGATCAACAGGTTATTCTGGATCACTAGGATATACTGGATCACAAGGTTATGTTGTCACTTCTGGTGCATCCATTGAAACTGAAATTACAGCTGATGCTCCTATTGCTTGGTGGAAATTTAATGAAACATCTGGTACTACAATTACTAATTATGGTTCGTTAGGTGCAGCGGCCGCATTAACAATATCTGGTACATATACTCTAGGTGCAACAAAAATTGTACCATCATCTAATGATGCATTTATATATTTTGGTGGTTCTGGTTATGGTACTACAGCAAATACACTATTTGGTGTACCTCATACAAGTAATGATACAATAGAATGTATAGTATTAGCTACGTATGACGGTACAAATTCAGCTAAATTTTTTGCAATTGGTGATGTAGGTGAAACTGCTGCTACCAACTACCAAAATCAATTTTTAATTGATGCAACTGGTGAATTGCAAAATTTTTGGGAATATAGTTCAGGTACTAACGTAAACTTACAGTCTGGTTTATTTCCTGATAGAAGTGTACCTATTCATCTAGTAGTAGTAAAAAATAGTGTTGCTAAGACAGCTACTTATTATGTAAATGGTATTAAAGGTGCTGTAGAATCATATACTAATGAACCTTCAGGTGGTACCACAGCCACAACCATCATTGGTAGTCTTTCATCAATAGGTGGTGCGGCTACATCTCCGTTTACAATAGCCCATATGGCAATTTATAATACTAATCTATCTGCTGATAGAATTCTACAACATGCTAAAGCTGCTGGTCTTTATTCATACGGTTATGTTTATTCTTCTAACATCGCTGGTTATACAGGATCACAAGGTAATTTAGGTTTCACTGGTTCAATAGGATTTACAGGATCTATTGGTTTTACTGGATCCTTTGGTAACACTGGATTCACTGGTTCTTTTGGTAATACAGGTTATGTTGGATCTATTGGTTCAACTGGTTATACAGGTTCTATAGGCTTTGTAGGTTCAATAGGATCATTGGGTTATACTGGTTCACTTGGTACTGCTGGCTTTACTGGATCAATTGGTGTTGGTTATGCAGGATCTGTTGGTTATACTGGTTCACTTGGTACTGCAGGCTATGTGGGATCATTAGGTTACACTGGTTCTATTGGTGTAGGTTACACTGGATCATCAGCAGGTGGTTACACTGGTTCAGCTGGTAGCGTTGGTTTTACTGGTTCAGCAGGTACAGGAGGAGGTGGTGGAGCTTCCGTTACTGTGTCAAATACTGCTCCTGGTTCACCTTCATCTGGTAACCTGTGGTGGAATACTTCTGAAGGTACACTTAAAATTTACTATACTGATGCAGATAGCACTCAGTGGGTGGATGCATCAAATCCTTCACCATCATTTAATGCAATATCACTTACTGGACCTATTACTGCTAATACAATTGCAGCAACATATTCTATCACAGGTGCATCATTATCAGTAACAGGTACCGCTGCTGCAAAAGATTTAACTATAACCAATAATATTTCTACTGGAAGCATGACAGTTTCAGGTGCATTGTCATTGGGTGACTTGGTAGTATCTACAGTCAACGCTGCTACTATCGTAAGAACACCGATATTGAATGTCTCAAACTATGCGATAATAAGCACACTAACTGCAACAACTACTAATACTGTTAACTTAAATGTGTCTGGTAATATAGCTCCAACATATGTATTGGCTAATAGTAGTTTAGGTACTGCTGGACAATTACTTGTATCAGGTGGATCTGCATCTAACGTATATTGGAATACTGTTAGCAACATCTTTAGTTTGAACACATCAGATCAAACTATAACCAGAGTGTATACATTTAATGCTAATGCTTCATTCAACAGCAACGTTACATTCTCTAACAACGTGACATTTGCTAATGCTGTTACATTCTCAAATACAATAACAGTAGCAAATATCAACTCGACATATATTTCTAATACAACATTCAATAACTTTAAAGAACAAACATATTCAAATACTACATTTGGTGCAAGTTATACTGTAGATCTAAACCAAGGTACTATGCATCTACTTACACTAACAAGCAGCACAACAATTTATATGCCAACAGTATCAGCAGGCAAGAGCTTTACATTAATCATTAATAGTGGTTCTGGTAACTATACTGTAGGTTGGAATGGTGTTACTTGGACCGATGGTATAGCACCAATTGCTACAACATCATCTACAAAGAGAGATATTCTTTCTTTCATGAGTGATGGTATAAACTGGTATGGATTTATTGCTGGACAGAACTTCTAATGTTTACTTCTACCCTTAACCACCAGATACGATATAAATATTAAAAACATATTATGGTAAACAGATAAATGGCCGATTTAAATTTTCCTACTTCACCTACAGTTGGACAAAACTACTCGTTAAATAACAAAACGTGGACGTGGAATGGTACCTCGTGGACAGCACAAAATAGTACCTTAACATCTTCTGTTAACCTTTATACTGATACATTTACTGGTAACGGTTCTAATACTCAATTTACTCTATCGCAATCTAGTACAACAAATAACTCAATAGTATTTGTTTCGGGTATTGGTCAGCTTCCTACTGCTGCCTATAGCATTTCTGGTACTGTAATTACATTTACAGAAGCAATTGCAAATAATACAAAGATAGAAGTAAGAACACAAAGTACATATAACACTTACAGTTCACCAACATCTTTTACAAACTATTATTTTACTGCTACTGCTGGGCAAACTGTTCTATCTGGTTCTGATAATAATGCTGCAACACTATCATATACTGTAGGATCTCTTTCAGTATTCGTCAACGGTGTTAAGAAAGTACCAGGTGTTGATTACACTGCAACAGATGGAAGTTCTATTACTTTAACTTCTGCTCTATATGTTGGAGATGTAGTAGAAGTTAGTGCATATTCATCTGCCGTAATAACCGCTCCTTCAATATCTATTGCATCAGTACCTTCTGTCACTATTGGATCAGTTGCATTTGAAACGGTAGGTCAGGTATCAACAACATCAACTGCTCAAATATCATTAGACTCTCTTGATATGTCATCATACAGATCAGCAAAGTATATGGTACAGGTAACAGATACAACAAACAACCTTTATCACTTTTGTGAGCTTATGGTACTACATAATGGCTCAGCTGCATTTATCACAGAGTATGCTACTCTTTATTCTAGCTATTCGTTAATGTCGTTTGATGCAAACGTATCAGGAAGTAGTTTATTTGTTGTCGGTACACCAACCAATCCTAACAACACAGTCAAAATTTACAGAGTAGCGGTAGGTGTTTAATGTTTACTGCCAAGTCAATAGGTACACCTTTTGCAAATCAACCAAAAGATCCCAACTTTAACAATAACGTATTGTTGTTGCATGGTGATGGTATTTCAGGTGCTAATAATACCGTGTTTTTAGATTCATCTAATACTGCTGCAACAATAACAACAAATGGAAGACCATATCAAGGTACTTTTTCTCCATTTTCTACTATAGGTTGGAGTTACAATTTTAATACCGCTACATCCGATTACATATCAGCATCATCAGTTGCTGCTATTGGTACCAATGATTTTACATTCGAGTGTTGGATTAATCCATCCACGTATGTATCATCAATGATTGCAGGTAATTGGAGCCCAGCAGGTGGTAATACAGAAAGATGGCAATTTATAATAAGTGCAACTGGAGTTTTACAATGGCAAATGTATACGGATAATAATACTACCGGAACTATAACTGTGCCTTTAAACAAATGGACTCATGTTGCTATATCGAGGATTAGTGGTATAGTATATCAATTTGTAAATGGTGTTTTAGATAATACTGGAACATCTACACTCAGTATTACCTCTGGTATAAATTTTGCTGGTGCAGCTGGTGGAACTTTTTTTAATGGTTATATATCAAATGCAAGATTAGTTATAGGAAAAGGTTTATATAATACAACCTTTACTCCAAGTTCATCTGCTCTTATTACTGTTAACAGCACAGCATTGCTTACTGCCCAATCCAATCAATTTGTAGGATCTAATACAACTGTGAGTAATGTTGCAATTACAATTTCAGGTAATACACAAATCCAGCCTTCTTCTCCTTTTGCACCTACGGATGCATATTCAAAAAACAAGGTTGGAGGTAGCATATATTTTAACGGAACAGCTGATTATTTAACAATACCAAATAATATAAATTTTAATTTAGGTTCTAATAATTTTACCATAGAGGCTTGGATATACCCAACTTCTTCTGCTACGGAAAGTATTATTATCAATAAAGTAGCATCCGGATCCGTAGTTGGATCATTTGATATAAGATATACTACAGGTAAAACAATTATAGTTTATTATTCAAACGTATCAGGTGGTCTATGGTCAGGAAATTTTACAACTAGTGGAACGGTACCTTTAAATCAATGGACCCACATTGCACTAGTAAGAAATGGAAGCGTATTTACAACTTATTTAAATGGCGTTAGTTCTGGAACTCAAACTAATGGATCTGTTGGTGCATTAGTTTATGAAAGTTCTGTTACTTTAAATACTGGAGCAAACGGTGATGGTTCTAGTAAATTTAAAGGGTATATGAGTAATGTAAGGATAATAAACGGAAATGCTGTTTATACGGGACAATTTACTCCATCTTTAGTACCACTTACTACTGCAGCTAATACAGTTTTATTATTAAATTCAACTAATGCTGGTATCATTGATAGTTCGCAAAAAAATAATTTATCCACATTTACCTCAGCTGCTGTTGTTTCCAATACACAAAGCAAATTTGGTGGTAGCAGTATTTCTTTAACTGGTGCTTCTAGTTCTTATATTACAATTCCATACAAGCCTTATTTTGATATACCAGCAAATACACCTATGACGTTTGAATGTTGGGCTTACGCTACCAGCTTTACAACTGAATTGATATTTGCGAATAGAAATTGGAGTTATGGTGCGTCAGGACCAACATGGGGTTTTCATCTTAATGCATCAGTTAATGGATTGCCTACTTGGGGTATTGCAGGTACTGGTTCTTCAACATATACAATGGCACAATCACCAATAGCCACTCCACTCAATCAGTGGAATCATTTTGCCTTTACAAGAGATAGTTCTAACGTCGTAAGAATATTCACAAATGGTATTTTGGGTGTAAGCAGAACAGATGGTCAAGCTATGACTGCTACATCAGGCGATGTGTTTATAGGAACACCATCAAATTTAGGAACATTTTCTACTGGGTTCATAGATGATATGAGATTCTCATTAGGTGTTGCACGTTACACATCTCCATTTACTCCTCCAGTAAGACAATTACCTAATAGATAAACTATATAAATACAATACATAGTAAGCATCTGGAAAGGGAAAGATGGCTACGCAAGCAGATTTTAGGGTCAAAAATGGCCTACAAGTTGTTGGTAATTCATTCGTCACTCCTGTAGGAACATCTACAGATCGTGTCACAGCATACTCAGCTGGACAATTCCGCTACAATTCCACACTTGGTATTTTTGAAACATATATTTCAAACACTGCGGGTGGTGGTTGGGTTTCTATTGGCACATCCTCGTTGTCATTCCCTTATGGTGATTACGGATCACTTTCCCCAGATTTTACGGGCACATTAGGTAACGAATCAAAATATGCATATTCATATGATTGTTCGACAACACCTTTTAATGGTTCTGTTACAATAGATTTAAACATTTAATTAGGAGTATTTGATGGCTACGGTTGTCCAATTAAGAAGAGCTAATATTGCATCAATTGCTGCATTTACTGGAGCAAATGGTGAGATCATTGTTAACACAGATACAGATACTTTACACGTTCAAGATGGTGTTGCTGTTGGTGGTGCGGCTCTTCAAAAAGCACAAAAAGCAATACGCGTTGATTTTGGTCCCAATGCTGTATATTCCACTACAGGAACTATTTCAGACATTTATGCAATAGCAAATAGTACATACATATCACCAGTTTCAATGTACGCATCAGGTGCATCATCTAATGGATCTGTAACCACTTCATTCTATGGTGATGAAGGTGAGTTTGATAATTTTCAATGTTCAGCTTATGTTTCATCAAATGGTATAATATCATATTACATTGTTGCCAATCCTGGCCCAGTTTCTAATACTCGTTTCTTTAATTACATCATATCTTAAGGAGAAAATAAAATGGCTGTAGTACAATCAGGCGCATCAACCGCAACTATGACAGTTGATCCTACACTAAACGCTGCACGTGTTAACCTTCGTCCAAATGAAATAACAGGTTCATATCGTTCATCGCTCGTTTCCGGTACAATTGCTGCTTCTACTGTAGCAGGTGTTCTTTATACATTTAAGTATACTGGTACTGGTGTTTGCATTATTCGTTCTATTCAAGTTGGTGAACAGGTAACAACTGCATATACCGCAGGTTCAATGCGTCTTGGACTTTATGTTGTTCGTTCATCATTTACACAAGGTACAACTAACGGCACACAAACAGTGTTTTCTGTTAACAAAAAAAGAACGTCGCAAGGTACACCAAACGCTTCAGCAGTTATTGCTACGACAACAGTTGTTACTGGTGATACGGTTGGTGCGGAAGATGCTGTTGCATACGGACACATTTTATTAACTCTTCCTGCAACTATTACAACAACCCCTGTTGACGGTCTTCGTGATTTTATTGGTCCATATAATGCTTCTGCATATCCACTTGTGCTAGCAGCAAACGAAGGTTTCCGTATCAAGAACGATACAGCATTTGCTGCAACTGGTTCAGGCAACTTGGTTGTTGCAGTTGAATGGGAAGAAGCAACCGCATATTGATTTTAACTCAAATTGAAAAGGAAATAACAAAATGGGTTATATTCAGTCAAACGTATCAAACGATCTTGTTGTTGTTGACAATACACCAGATGCAATGAGAGTTAATCTTCGTCCAAACGAAGTAACAGGATCTTATCGTGCTTCTTTTATTACAGGAACTCCTCATGGTGCTCTTGCAAATACAGTAACGTTTTCTAGCATTTCATCTGCAAACGGTGTATTATTTACATTTAAGAATACGGGTAGTGGCCTATGTTTGATCAAATCAGTACAGATAGGTATTCAGATTATTGCTACTGGATTTACTACTACTGGTGGCTCTAGGTTCTCATTGTATCGTGTGCCGACTTCATTTTCACAAGGCACAACCGGCGGAACTGGTTATGGAGCAGGTCAATCAATTTCTATTAATGGTAAAAAAAGAACTTCTATGGCAACATCTGCAGTATCAGCAGTAATGTATGCATCAGGTGCAGGTATTACGGGTGATACAGCAACAACAGAAGATACTACAGCTTTTGCAACTGTCAATCTTGGCGGTGCAGCTGCAACTGTGACAACATTCCCTGCTGCTGGTCTTAGAGATTTCTTCACTGCCTATAATTCAGCATCACCTGGATTCATAGACCAGGGAAATTCTTCTGGTTATCCTCTTACGCTTGCGGCAAACGAAGGTTTTCGTATCAAGAACGATCTTGCATTCATTAATGGTACTACAGGTGCAGGAACTGCTTCTCTTGTTGTCACTGTTGAATGGGACGAAGCAACCGCTTACTGAGGTAAAAAAGAATGGCACTAACTAAACTTAGCACGAACATGCTGGATTTTGCTGCTCTTGTGGCAGGGGGAACGGTGACATTCTCTAATACCATCACTACTAATACAGCAGTGTTTTCGAATACGACATCGTTTGCAGGATCCGCTACGTTCAATGGGCCCGTATCGCTGTCAGGCACGTTCACTGTAAGCGGGCTGTCTACTTTCACTAGCATGAATGCAAATACGATAAATGCAAATAATATCACCGCCAATACTGTGACAGTCAAAAACATAACAGTAAATTCAAGCACTGGCATTGCGGGTCAGTTGCTGATGTCTAACGGCGCTAGCGCCAACAATACATGGGCAGATGCGCCTTTCATGGTGCATCCGTTCGTTATCATTGGTATGTAATAGGAGAAAATAATGGCACATTTTGCAAAATTAGATGATGATAATACAATCACTCAGGTGATCGTCGTAAGTGATGCTGATTGTAAAGATCAAGATGGAAATGAGGTAGAAGCTATCGGCGTGGCATTCTGCAATAATTTGCTGGGTGGTCGCTGGGTGCAGACTAGCTATAATGGTAATATCAGAAAGAGATATGCGGGTATAGGATACAGCTATAATGAGCAATATGATGTGTTTATCGCTCCCAAGCCGTTCAATAGCTGGACATTGAATACTACGACATTCGATTGGGAGGCTCCTGTCCCGTATCCGACAGAAGATTCAGATGCTGAAAATCCGCGTTATTATACCTGGAATGAAACCAATCAAACATGGGATTTAAATTGATGCCGATATCTTATAAAGTATTAGGACAATCCAATCCTACGATAGCGACACTGACGACTCTGTATACGACACCGGCCAGCACGAATACTATCGTTTCTAGCTTGACGATATGCAACCAGGCGACAACAAATGCCACCTATAGGGTCGCAGTACGACCTGCAAATTCAGCAGTCGATCCCAAACATTATATCAGTTATGAGACACTGGTCCCTTCCAATGATACTATCGCATTGACGCTGGGGATGACGCTAGCTGCTACTGATGTGGTTTCTGTGCAGGCCAATAGTTCCACGGTCAGTTTCTCATTATTTGGAACTGAGATCACCTGATAGGAATCTAGATGGCTATCAAGATCCTTGGAAGAACCTCAAGAAATTCTAAACGCAATGTTTCTACGAATCTTGTGAGCGGCAAATCGTCACAGTTTTCTAGATCCAGATATTTCCCGACTATACCAGGTCCTGCATCTCCGACAACTATGACTGCTAGCTATATCCTTATAGCCGGAGGTGGAGGAGGTGGACCTGCAGATGCTACTAGTGGTTCTGGTGCTGGTGGTGGTGCTGGTGGTGTAATCAATAGCACATTAACATTATCTACTGCAAATAGCTATATCGTACAGATAGGTGCCGGAGGAGTACCTCCTACTCAATCTACGTATGCAGATCCTAACGTCACAGGTTCGGTGTCTACTCTATCATCTACAGATTTAAATATCATTGCATTTGGAGGAGGTAGAGCTGCTGTCAATGCGGTTACTGCACCGGCAGCAAGCGGAGGTGACGGCGGTTCTGGCGGCGGCGGATTCAGACAATCACCAGGAGGCACGGGTGTCTCAGGTCAAGGATTTGCAGGTGGAGGCGGCGCTGTGTATGCTGGATCAGGCGGCGGTGGAGGCGGCGGAGGTGCTGGTGGCACAGGAGGAAATCCTTCTGGCGCAAGTCTTATCAATGGAGGTACGGGTGGTATAGGATCATTCACTTCTATATCAGGAGCAAATACTGGATATGCAGGCGGCGGCGGCGGCGGTGCTAACGGTGGTACAGCAGGAGCCGGAACATCAGGGGGAGGATCCGGCGGTGCTACGGGTGTTGCAGGAACAGCCGGCACAGTTAACACTGGCGGCGGTGGAGGTGGAGGAGCCATCAACCAGACCGGCGGAGCAGGTGGTTCAGGTGTTTGTATTATATCATATCCAGGTCCTTATCAATATTTTACAGGAGGCGGTGTCACATCTAGCACCGTTTCAGGAAATATTGTTCATACATTCACATCTACAGGAACATTACAATCGTCCACACCGATACTAAAATCGATACCTATAAGCTATCTAATGGTTGCTGGCGGAGGCGGTGGAGGAACAGGTACAACCAACGGTACAGGTGGAGGTGGTGGTGGTGCTGGTGGTTTGCTTTATAATAGCGCTTTCTATATCGCAACTGCAAATAGATATGATATTACTATTGGATTAGGAGGAGCAGCAGGTGGGGGAACATCCACCGGAACTGGAAGCAATACAATATTTGCTAGTAATAATTCTGCCATAGCAACAGCTGTTGGCGGTGGTAATGGAGGAGATGCGGTTGCTGTAGGAGGTCCTGGAGGTTCTGGCGGTGGAGGTTCAAGAGCAAATGGCGGAGCAAATACTGTAGGCCAAGGGTATGCAGGAGGCAACGCTACTACCACAATTTCCTCGGGTGGTGCAGGTGGTGGTGGAGCTGGAGCTGTAGGATCTCCCAATTCAGGAGGTAGCGGAGGCTCCGGAGGTGCGGGTGCCTACAATAGCATATCGGGAGCAAATACTGCATATGCTGGTGGCGGCGGTGGAGGTGCAGGTGGTAATGGATCTACACCTAACGTTGGAGGTGTTGGTGGTGGTGGTGCTGGAGGCTATACACTCTCGGGTGGATCTTTTGGAAGTAATGGTATAGCAGGTACTGATGGATTGGGTGGAGGCGGAGGCGCATCTGGTCTGCCTGGTATTAGTCCAGCAAAAGGTGGCTCTGGTGTCATGATAATAAGATACAGTTCTACATATGTTAATGCTCAATCGAGCGGAAGTGTAACGTATTCAGAATCCTCCGGGGATAGAATCTTTACGTTTACTGCAAATGGCACGTTTATAATACCCGTATAACTCAAACATATAAATACAATAGAAGTACATTAACTAGGATATAAAGTATGTCAACTAAAATCTTTGTTTCACAGATAGACACAGCAAATAGTACTGGCGGTCAAGCACCAGTAGGTGCTTTATTGTCAATTGGTACTAATGGTCCATATTGGGCAAACGGCACATTTTGGGAATTAACCGGTTTTGTTCAATCTGATCTTACTGGTTATACCGGATCTGTAGGTTACAGAGGTTCTTTGGGTGCTACCGGTTATTTTGGTTCCACTGGTTTTCAAGGATCACAAGGCATTGATGGATTTCAGGGCGTACTGGGATACACTGGTTCCGTTGGTGATACAGGATATTTGGGGTCTGCTGGTTATTTTGGTTCTGTGGGATATCAGGGTTCTGTGGGATATCAGGGTTCTGTGGGATATCAGGGATCTGCGGGATATCGTGGATCTGAAGGTTACAAAGGTTCTGAAGGTTATCAGGGATCGTTAGGCAGTACCGGATACAGAGGATCTGCTGGTATTACTGGTTCTACTGCACCTATTCCTTTTATTACATTGTCGGATACACCGCAATCTTATTCAGGTCAGGCCAATCGTTTTGTAAGAGTAAATAGCGCCGGAACCGGTCTGTATTTTGACTCAAATACATATGTAACTAATGCTTTAGGAACATCGGTTAATTTTAGCAGCAATACAGTATATGCTCCGGCATTGCAGCATTATAGTGAAAAAATTAATGTTTTAGGAAATTCAGGATTACAACAATTAATAACACTACAAAATGGTAATCTTGTTACTGTCACATTGAGTGAAGCTATTGTTGATATAGTATTGCTAACAGATGGATTGGTTTCTGGACAATCTCATACTATTACCTTAGCATTAAAACAAGATGCTACTGGTAGCAGAACCGTAGATTGGACCAATCAAACAATTTACTGGCCTCGCGGTGAAGGAATTTATTCTCCAGATGGACCCACGCTTTCTACAGAAGCCGGTTATACTGATTTTGTTACACTAATGACATTTGATGCTGGTGGTACTTGGTATGGTGTTATATCAGCAAAAGGCTTCCCTACTACTTGATGGAATATTAAATAATGCCCGTATCTGGTATTTCTAGATTAAGAACTGACGGACAAATAAATGCACCTAAAGGTAAGTATCCTTATGTGCCAATGTATTCTGTTCTTTTTTGGTATGGTAAAGATGCAGATTTTGCAGGAACATATTCTGGAACTTTAAATTACGATTATTACAGACAGTATTCAGACATATATTATCCTTCTGCTGTATTTTATAATACAGATAATACTGTTAATCAATTACAAAGTAATCCCATGATTGCTTGTGTTGCTTTAGATGCCGATTGGCAAAACATTACTGGTAAATGTATTGTAGCTACAACAAGCATGCCAAATACTGCAACGACATTATTTAATACATTTACACACGGTATATCAACATTATCTAGATCAGCAGTTTATCCTGTATTAGCAGCTGATACTGGAGATGCTCTTAGCGCCACTGAAACATATATTGATCAGACTGGTGATAATATTCACGCACACAATGTTGTTAAATTGGCTGATGCTTTTAGAAATTTATCTTTTGGTGAATTGAATGCTGATAGTGTATATGATGGTATCAATGCTATTGCAGTAGATCCCATATTGAGAGATCCCACATTATCCACAACAATACCCGGGTATAATGATAAAAAATTAAATTATCTTCCTAAAAATATTATTGTATTTGCCAATACGATTACTGGAGCAAATGCTGCGTACTATACAAGAAATGATTCAAATCACACTTCGTCTGCAAACGGAATGGTGCTACCTTTAATTGCTAAAGATTCCAATGATGGTGTTTTAGGAATATCTAATTCATTAATTATGACCATTTCTTCTAATACAAT
>Ga0214919_10005129_pt1 | contig 18748 bp, 23 predicted proteins | sample LL1503_MetaG_FD_177994 | JGI IMG/M metagenome (GOLD analysis project Ga0214919, IMG submission 177994) | Freshwater microbial communities from Lake Lanier, Atlanta, Georgia, United States - LL-1503 | ecosystem: Environmental > Aquatic > Freshwater > Lake | place: USA: Georgia | collected...
ACGACATTTTAGTGTCTTCGTCTCTTAGAAGAATCTTCCAAAGTCTAATGGCTTTTTCTTCATATGGGGTTAGTTTAGATTTCTCAGCGACCATTTTATCATCGATTGAGTTTCTAAAATTACGCCACTTAACTCTTAGACGTAAATACTTGTACTTAAATTTCTTAAAACTATTCATTACTTAATTACTTTATTAATTTTAATATCTCTCATTGCGGCAACTGGAACTTGATGATAGTCATCCATCTTCAAGATTTCTGTTCCTTCTGGAAGTGTTAAGAACACTTCAGCATCTTCTAATTGGTGTTGAATGTAATCACTCAAATCAAAGTCAGATGTGAACTCACCATCAACCATCGCAGTTACACCAATAGTTCCTTTGAAATTAGGAAGTAAGAATGAATCAACCGCACCACCATCAGTCATAGCATCTGGGTATTGTTTTTGCCATTTAGCAAACTCTGGTAAAGTCATAATTGAGATAAACCCATCAGACTCATAACTACCCTTCATCTTTTTATTGCCAACATAAACCTCAAATCCGGTATAGTCGTCAGTGATTTCAACATCACGATTATCATTGTGGTCAATTGTACCTACAACTACTAATGTAGTTTCTTCATTGTAAGTTCTTACATCTTTAGATTTGATTTCAACTGAAGGTGTTTTAGTTTCTACAACTTCTACCTTTTCAGTTTCAGTCATTTCAACTTCTTTCTCTTCTTCGTGAGAATCGTAAGAGTTAGATTGACAAATCTTATCAAACTCTGGCTCTTGTTCAAATCCTTTACGAATCATCTTACCAACAATTTGATGCCAAGTCATACTACCACGATACTCAAATTGACCTGGTTCAGTCATAGTTACTTTAGCCTCAAGTGAACTATCACCATTAACTAAAGACTTCATCTTTTCTAAGATATCATTAGTAACTTTTACTTTTTCAGCAGTCATATCTGATTTCTCAGCAATACGGATTTTGTAGTGACCTTCTGTTAACATTTTGAAAAGAACATCTTTTTTAAGACCAACGATATCCGCAATCTTATCAGCCATTGCTCTGTTCTCTTCTGTTAATCCAATTTCTTCTGGCTTTTGTTCTTCTGAAACATAGAATACATAACCAGTAGATTCATCATTAGCATTGAAACTATCTAAACGAGTTTCTAACACACCTAAGTCTTCGGTTTGTTTCTTCAACTTAGTTTCATTCATAGAAATTTCTCTTCTCAAACGAGCAGACTCTTTCTCAGCATCTTCAATTCGTTTTTTCAACTCATTGATTTTATCTTCATTCATCTTACGGAATTGTTGTTCTAAATAAGACTCTGAAGCTTTTATTAATTTTTCGTTTGGTTCAGCTGGATTTTCAATAGCTTCAACAAAAATCTCAGCATCATTCTCAGATAGTTCTAATGTTTCAACTTCGTTAGAACCACTTAGTAAATCATCAAGAAAACTCATACCTTTATTAGACAAAGAAGGAGTTTCTTCATCGTCAAAAATAGATTTCAATTTATCAATTGGTTTCATTTGTTCTACCTCAAGATAGCAAAGGTCACCATTAACATCAGCAAACTGAATACCAGCAACTACAAATTTTTGAGCGTAGCCTGTAACATCAGTTGAGTCAATATCATCAATAAGACGTTTGCGTTGAGCCGCATCAGTTACGTTAGTATCAACTTCTTCAAAGTTAATTGTTCCTTCATCACAGATTGTGATTTTGAAAACGATACCTTCTAAGGTACCGGATAGTTTCTCGCCTTTTACAAATGCGATATCACGGATGAAACGAATTCTTGCTCCGTTTACAGCCGATACAAAGTTTAAGAACTTGCGTTTAGGTTTGAACTCACCAATTACGGGTTGTTTCACTTCTTGTTCAGTATTCAATGTTTCTTGTTCCATTATGTTTATTTAAGTTACAAATATAGTAAAAATAATTTAGAATTGGTTCTCGTTGATGATATTAATTTTAGCATCACGAACTTGGTCTTTAGTTAAAGGCTCTGGTAACTTTTGGTCGTCATTATAAACAATGTTATCAGTCTCAATATACTTATCACCAGATTCAGTGATTAAATCAATCAAAACTTGGTCAGTAGCTTCTTTATCATCTTGAACATCAAAGATATTCATAATTTCTTCTTTGAAAGGAAGTAAGTTATGTTTAACAACAGGGTCCTCGTCTGAGAATTTATCTAAACAAACGGTTAATAGCAAATACAACTCACGTTTAGTAAGTTGTTTCATTTTCTCAACTTGAGTAACTACGTTAAAGTTTGAAAATATATCAACAAATTCTTTTGAAACCTGGATATTATTAACGGTTGATGATTCTGTATTTTCGTAATCGTACATATTTTTATTTTATTTTAATAGATCTTCTATTTTTCTATCTCTTAATTGTTGTGTTTCAGTTTCAAAAATTACCCTAAAGCGGGCTCTTGATAGTTCTTCTTTTACACCACTCTCGTTTATAACCCAGTATCTTCTCCAACCACCGTTAATCTCATATCCCTGATCAAATGACCAGGTTTCATACTCACCATCGTACCACTTACCTTCAATAAATCTATCTTCCCATTTAATACTATCAAGTGGTCCTCTTGGTGCGGTTCTACTACCATGTCTACAAAGAAACTTAGTTTTAATAATCTGGTTCATTAAATTCCTAATTTCTCTAATTTATATTCACGATATTCTTGTTTACTAACGGAGCCTAACTCATAAGCACGTTGAAAGAAAACTTCAAATATGTGATCTTCTTTCATTGACTTAGCCGCCATGGCTCTATTAATGGCTTTAAATTCATCTGAAATACGATTAGCTTGTGTTTTTGATAAGGCAACTGCCTTGTCTTCATCACCTGCTGATTTATCAACGATATCTTTAACTCGTTTGTAGTTTTTTTCAAACTCTGCTTTAGTTTGTCCGTTCCATTTACCTGACATATCTGAATATTTTACTTCTAAGATTGCTAACATTATATTAAACTGAGACTCAATTCTTTCTGGTGATTGACCATTTACTTTTTTATAAAAGCATATCTTTGACCAGAACCAATAAAGGTCTTGTAATAATTCATCGTCTCGTTTAATTATCATTAGTGCGGATAGCAGGATTTGAACCCGGTGTCAGACGTTTTAGAGGCGCCCGCGACTTCCACGCCGCATTAGACTCTATCCGCAATTGTTTTACAAAGATAGTAAAACTTTTTCAATTGTCAAATATTTAATTTAAAATATCATCAATTCTTGAATTACGACTGTAACATAATTCAGATTCTTTAAATGTGTAAATTTCACCATATTTTATAACAGCACCTTTACTATTCATCATTTCACTAGCGATAAAATCAATGAAATACTTACCATCTAATTTTCTATACTTATAATCTAAAACTAAATAATCAGTAGATTTATCTTTGGGTAAAGAAACAATTGTACCAATTGGATATTTCAATAAACAAACTTCTGTACCATCCTCATTATATCCCCAAATCTCTGAGAAGAAGTTAATAGCATCTTCTAAATAAGAAACATAAGCCATAATAGACCCTAACTTACCAGCAAAATGTATGGTAAATCTAATATATTCTTTTTCAAAAACTAAGTGTGTATTTACTTCTTTACTTTCAATAACAGTATCATTAAAAGTAATATCCATTATCTTCTCACTTTTCTGATCTCTATAAATAGATTTAGTACCAAATGGATCTTTTGATAGTTTTTCAAATAAGTCATGAAATGTTTCTTTCCTGTTAGAAGCTACTGAGAATGTAAAGTCATATCGAATAAATGGATCAATTGTTTCAACAAGTTGTTCACCCATAGGACTATAACCATTATTGATTTTTTGTCTAAAGATGATGTCAGGATGACCTGATCTAACATTGGAAAGTGGATAAACTGCGTAATCACTTCTTTCTAATCTTCTGTTCCAGTTAAGGATTTCTGTATCTGATAAATATTTCATTTTTTATATTTTTCTCCTCTTATCCAAATAACACCAATGTATTTAGTACCAACAATTACAGGCAATCCAGCATGTAAACTATTAGGATCACTTGATCCATCTTCTAAAGTATTGTCCCAAATTACTAACTTTCCAGTTTCTGGTTTTATTAAAGCATTCAATTTTGGAAACTCAGTTTCACCACCAACAAATCCATCATTTAAATAAACTAAAGCAGTTTTTGGTCTATCTTTACCATCAGTGTGTACTTTGTATTCACCATCGGTATTATATTTAACAAAGTGAAAATCTTCTTGATTTTCAACTGGATATCCTGTTAATTCAGCAACATCATTTTTAATTTTATCAACTAAAGGTGATTGTGTTTTTAACCAAGTAACTCTGGCTTTTCTATAAGCCAATTTATGATTAGAGACACGACCAGCATCTAATTGACCAGACTCTCCTAATCCAATCAACATACTACACTCATGTTCAGTTAAATAATTTGGTATTTCTTTAATCATTTTTTAAAATTTGTTCTATTTTCTTATTACGATGTTCGTCTAAAGTTTCAAAATGTTTGTTAAAATTCTTCTCACTTATTGGGTACCAAGATTCTTTTACTTCAGACTCTATTATTAAATAAGTAGCCGGTTTTTCATAGTCTTTTGGTTCGTGACATTCATATATCTTACCCCAAGCCCATTTAGCATAGTCTTGACCATACTCTTTACCATTTACAGGAAAAACATTTGTATTCTTTTCAAAGCAAGTTCTTTTACAATAAACTTTCACTTAATAATTTGTCTAATTTTTTCTTCTCTTTCTTCTTCAAGAGATGTTGGTTTATTTGATTTTTCCAATGTTACATTAGCCACACAAGTACAAGTTAGGAAGAAACAAAAGTAAATACCAGCATACATTTTATCATTAGACTTGATAAAGAATGGTATAACAAACATCATTAAGAAAGCTAATATACCAAACACAACACCTATTCTATTTAGTATTTTTCGTCTCAACATTTATTAACTGATTTAATTTTATCTCTCTCATTAACATAGTAAAAAATCTATCTAATTCACCTTCATTAGTAAATTCAATAGTTATGGATTGTTTATAGTCTTCTTGACTAAAGAATAAATAATTTCCATTTGTGTATATGTTTTTATAATGGGTAACACCAGGTATAATAACAAAGCTATCTATAGGGAAATCACCTCTTTTCATAGAAGCAATCTTACCCATGTTTTTAGTTATTCTCAACATAATCACCTATTCTTATATTCGCAACATCGATATAATCTTGTTGTAGTTCAAATCCCATCCAATTTCTACCTAACTTCTTAGCAGCAACAGCAGTTGTACCAGTTCCCATAAAAATATCTAAAACTAAATCACCTTTATCAGTAGCACCTTTAATAAAGTATTCAATAAGATCAACTGGAAAAACAGCAACGTGATTGTCAGCAATTCTTTTTGATTCAGATGAAATGTTTACTAATGTAGTTGGTAAAGCACCTTTAGGATTTGGAGCCCAGTCTTTATATTCAATGTTATCATCACCTTCGGTTCTGGCGAATCTTTTCTTCAAAGGTTTAGTCATTCTTTTGATAGACTTCTCAGAGTATTCGGTTCTCATCTCATCAAGATTAAACTTGAATCCTTTTTCTTTAGCAAACCAAAATAAGTATTCCACTCTATCACCAAATCTGGCTCTATTAGGTAAACTTTTTAGTTTGTTCCAAAACAATCTTTCAAACATTTTTAATCCTGTTTGTTTATGTAGTTCTGATATTAAATCAAAGACATAAGGATGTCTGAATCCATTTTCAACTTTATCATTGATGTTAAGAATAAAAGAACCTGTTGGTTTAATAACTCGTTCTATTTCTTTACAATAAGGTATAAACCAATTCACATAATCTTTGGCTAAGATTCCACCATTGTCTATATAAACTTTTAGGTCAGCGTAGGGTGGAGATGTTATTACCAAGTCAACAGAGTTGTCTGGTAGTTGTTTCAGTAACTCTAAAGAATCACCTTGATGAATAGCATTAATTTCCATAGACGTTATATTCTATGGAAATTAATAAGTTTATCTCAATAATGTAACGTGACCATATTTCTCAAAAGATGTACCATCTGAAGTTTTGAATCTTATTCTATAAACATAAACATCTTCCTTCATAGGATTTCCTTTATGAAGACCATCCCATCCTTTTTTATAATCAGTAGTTGTAAATAATAATGATCCCCATCTATCAAATATTTCTAATTTGTAAAATCTTTGATCTAAACCATATGATGTAAATACAGGTATAAAAATATCATTTAATTCATCATAGTTTGGAGTAAATGTATTTGGTATTGATACATTAAAATCATTTTTAACTTCTATCCACTTAGTCATCCAATCCTTACAGCCTTCAGAAGTCATAGATATTAAATTAACTTCATATCTACCAATCTTACTAAAAATAACATTAGGGTTCACTTCATTAGAAGTAAAACTCATACCTGGGATTGACCAAGTATAAGTACAAAAGCCTAATGGATTTGTTTTATTAATTAATTGTAATTTTGGCTCAGATATTAAAATATCATCAACTATAAAGTTAGTAACTGGTTTAGAAAAAACACTTACACTTGGAGCTGATACTAATTTAGCACCACAACCTTCAGCACTTATATAACTAAAATTAGCAGTATAAGTTCCATTTGATGTATAAGTATGAGATGTGTATAATCCATAAGACTCAGTTCCATCATCAAATCTCCAAGTACCTTCACCCTCATATTTATCAGTCGTAAATACTACTTGTAATGGCGCACAACCTGATTGAGTATTAGTTAAAACACTGACTGTTGGTGTTTCAGCAACAAATATATTTATCATTGAACTATCTTTACAAACATTAGTAATTGAGTTTGTCCAATAAGTAACATAGTTGTTACCAACATTAGCCGAATTAGGATTAAACATATTACCAATTACACCTGGTCCAGACCAAGTATAACCAGGATTCTGAACAAGTGAATTAAGATTAAATGGAAATTCATAATCTTTACAATAAACGGATTTAGGATATTTATCAAAATCAGCAGAGATAAACTTCTCAATATTAATCGTTGTTTGAGCATAAGCAATACAAGGACCAGCAGTAATACTATAATTAACTACATTATTTCCAATTGATCCATATGCTGGATTAAATACGCCTCCTAAAGTTACTATACTATTATAACCACCGAATAAACCACCAACCGGAGTTACTTGTAATTGAAATGGTGAATGAGTATTACAAATTGTATTTACACTTGTTATAATAGGGGAAGATAGTGAATAAACATTAACCGCAATAGTTGAACTATTTGGACATAACCCACTCGGTGAAGTCGCAGTTGAGTGAGTTAATACAATAGTTCCTGTTCCAGAAGTTGATGGATTAAATAATGACCCGGAGATACCTGGTCCAGACCAAATACCAGATGATAAAGTAAATGGATTTAGATTTATAACAGAACTTGTATTACACAAATCAGGAATCTGATTTATGATAGTAGACGGAACATAAGCCTCAACATTAATTACTTTAGTTTGTTGAGCATAACAAGTACTTGTACCGATAATATAAGATACTTGGTTAGCACCAATTGAAGCAACACTTGGATTAAATACACCAGATGTAGAAAGATATGAAGAACTAACCCAACTACCAATATTTGGAGTAACTGATAATTGTATTGGTGAATTCATACTACATAACGTATTAACATTTTGTATATTAGGCATAATAGGATTATAAACAGATACATTTATTGTTTTAGTATCTGGACATAAAGAAGCATTTGGAGTAGAAGTCGTGTTATAAGTTAATGTATAAACACCAGTTGGTAAATTAGGATTAAATAAATTAGTATTAATATTAACGCCACTCCAAATACCTGTGGTGTTTTGTACAATAGGCATTAGGTTAATCAAACCACCATAAGAACACTGGTTGTTTACAGTACCTGTAATTGTTGCTGGTCTAAATATTGAAGAAAAGATAGAAGTAGATCCAGTATTAACACAAGGCCCAACATTAACAATGTAAGTAACTAATGTATTTTGAGGTGATGATAAAGATGGCGTTACTAAACCACCAGAAGAGATAGCTGGGTTTGATCCCCAAGTACCACCGGAAGGATTAGCCATCATAACAAATGTAGAAGCATTTGTACAAAATGGAGAAACCGGTGTGATATTTGGAATCAATGTTGATGTAACAGGAATGTTGATAACGGTACTTGATGGACAAACACTACCATTTGGATTTGATTGAGTTGAATAAGTTAATTGATAATTACCAGTTGTTAAACTAGCAGGATTGAATATGTTATTATTAACATTTTGACCTGTCCAAACTCCAATAGTATTTTGAACAATCGTCATTAAATTTATTGTTGGATTAGTAACACAAATAGGACTTATACTTGATGTTAAAGCAGATGTGTTAAAATGATTCAACTGAAATGTTACAGAACTTGAAGCAGGACAACTATTAGTAATAGTTGAATAAGTAATTAAGTTAGTTCCAATTGTATAATTATTTGATGTTGGAATAATAACACCACTTGGTATATTAAAAGTACCTCCAGATGGAGTAGCTTGAATTGTATAAGCAGTTCCATTATCACACATATTAGGTATAGCAACAAATGTTGGTGTCATTGGATTTGTTACTAATAACGACATTGTTTTTGTTTGAGGACAACTAATAACAGAAGGTGTAACTGTAACTGAATAAGTTATAAGAGTTGAAGTACCAGGAGCCACACTCGCACTTATAATATTGTTTTGAAATGTACTACCAAATAACATAGTATTTGGAGTCCAATTGTATTGATATTGAGTTGGTGAAACCACATATCCAAAATTAACACCACCGGCAATTTGTTGTCCTTGACACAAGGTACTATTACCTGGTGATAAAGTCCAAGTAAAGATATGAGTAGGCACATTTAATGTTGTTGAATAAGAACAAGAACCATCAAACACATTAATACTATAAGTACCAGCAGATAAGTTATTAAATGTATAAGTTGTTAGTGGTGTTGTTATTAAAGAAGAAGAATATGCTAGGGTATTTGATGTAACAATAAAATAATTTATATTTGGTGGTGAACCAGAAGCCGGTGTAAGATTAATAGTACCTGTACCATTTGAACCATTAGGACAAACAGAAGAACTACTTACAGTTATAGCACCCGGAGGTGAAGCCATTAATGTAAAAGATGCGACTTCATTACAATTATATATTGATGTGTAAGTTAAATTATAAACAGCACCATTAGTAGGTGATGTAACGGTATAACTTGAACCAACACCCAATGAACCAGTTATTGGTGTATTACCAACAAACCATTGAAAGTTTGTACCACCAATAGTTGTTAGATATGCCTGACCATTACAATAAGGTTTTAAAATATTCTGAGGAACTGGTGTACCAGAACCTACCGCAACTGTAGCTGAAGCATTTCCACACATAGCACTGCCTAATCCAGCAATAGTGACAGAATAAATACCAGCTGGTAAATTAACAGCAACCGAAGAGCTTCCTACTACACTATTAGAAGAGTTTGTCCAAGTATAAGTATATCCTGATCCACTACCATTACCTTGTACAGTGGCAGAACCAGAAGAACCATTTAAGCAAGTTGTTGATGAACCTATACCAGCAATACTAATTGTTGATGTATTTAGAGTGTTGATTGCGTTTAACTGACAACCTCCTTGTGATATTAATTGAACCGTATAAGTCTGACCTGGTATTGGATTGGTAATCGTTAAGACTGATAATGTACCATTAGGAGCAGGAATTATACCATTAGGACCATACCATTGATAAGAGTTATATCCGGCTGGGGCAGCAATTGTCGCTACTCCAGATCCAGAGCAATAGGATACAGGACCCGGTATTGGACCACTTGGTATTCCACCCAATCCTTGTCCGATTAACTGACCACCACACATCGCATCAAAGAATGTAGTACCATAATGACCACCAAAGTTACAGTCAGCAGTCCAAGCTTCTATTGTAACACATCCACCAATATAAGGAGTTAAGTCAATTGCTTTTATTTGCCAGTTACTCATTACTCCAAGTGTACCACAGGTAGTAAAAGAAACATTAGCTACAGTACCACAATTAGCCGCTAGTGTCATCGAAGAGCAAGAAGCAACTGTGTTACCACCACACGCATTAAGAACTCGTAGATATAATCCGGGTTGGTCACAACAACTATGTCCAGGGTTTTCGTAATATCCAGCAAACGCAAATTGAAATAAAGTATTCAATGAAGTTACATTGAATGTAGTTGATATCTTATTTCTTGCGTAGTTAGAATTATTATCATTTAATCGAGCAATTTTAGTACCACCAAAAGGAGAGTTACCTAATATAAATGTACAACCACCACCATTACTATTATATGTTAATGGGGTAGATACAATAGCAAATTCATTTGATCCTAAATTATAAGGAGTTCCTAAGTTAGCACAATTATAATTGGCACTGGCACTATTAGCATAGTTACTTGATAAAGTCCAACCGGCGATCGCATAAGCATTACCAGCACCTACATAGGTACCAGGTGTTGTTTGTTCAAAACCTATGTTTGTTGGACATTGAGCGTTTCCAATTGTAGTTACTAAGCCGAGTAAGAAAATTAATAAGTTAGTTATCTTTTTCATCTTTCCTCCTAACTGTAAAAAAATTTTGATTTATGTAATCTCGTTTAAGTTGTTTGATGTGGTTCTCTAATTCTTGACCAACTACATTGTTAAACTTTAGTCTTTCTCTTACTTCGGATTCATTAAATCCTTTTAAGGAGTCGATTGGATGTTTATCCATATCTGGTGTGAATGATTGTGAGCGTACCACAAAACTAAGCATCATCACCAACGCTATTGATATCTTCTTCATATTTTATATATACGAAGATAAAAAAAATATCCACTCAATGTTGATTATATTGAGTGGATAGTATGTTATATTTAGGGAATGAAATTATTTACCTAATCCAAAGACACCAAGAATCTTATTTAGTTTATTATCACGATAAGTTGATATACTAATGCCCTTAGCAATACCATCTAAAGCATCTTCAACTACTTTTTCAGATGGCTTCATATCTTGACAATATTTATCCATCATTACTTTTCTAAACTCAGAAATTATTTCTTTTAGTTCGTTTTGTCCACCATAGATATAGAAAACACCATTTGGGAGTTTCTCGCTTCTAACCCAGATAGAAGGAGAAGATTCTAATACCCAAGTACCACTATTACTTAGTGTGTACTTAACTTCTGACTCGTATTTTGTACCATCTTCAGCGACAGCAGAATACTCACGATGATAGCTTCTTTTATCAGGGTTACCTTTGTCAGTCCAATCTAATTCTCCGTTTTTAGTTGATTGTATTAGATTTTCTACAATCATTATCACTTTATCGTTTATCATAGTTGTTTGAATCTTTTTAATACCCATTGTAATTCATGTTCCATATATTCATTTCCGTAAAGAACATGATTTAAAACAATATATGTTTTTACTTTTTCATTATCAACATAAAGAACTTCATATTCTTTACCCTTTTCAAATAAGGGCCAACCGAAGACGTTATTCACATCTTCAGTACATAAAAGTTTATCTCCTTTTCTTATTGCCATTTAATTATCTATTTACTGTTTTATATTGGAAATTATATAAGTTGAGCTTAGCCACGATTCTGTTTTATCCCATCATTTATCTATGCCACAACCCGACTATCAAAGGGGAACCGATACCCTAAGTCTGTATGTGTTGCTACTTCCTCGGTACAAACGAACTTTCAATTTCTTTACTTGTTCTCCCGTGTTAGGTTCTGTAGTCGTGAACTTCCTCCAGTTTTCACCAGCGATAGGTTCTCTTACTTATATTATATTTCCAATTTTCATATCTCGTAAAACAACTTTTACATTGTCTTTATTCTTTTCTAAAACTTCACCAACAAATCTTTCAGTTAGATGATGTAGTCCTCTTTTATCTGGTACATCTGATATAATATTCATTGGTCCGATATACTCTTCAAACTTTTCAGACATTGATATCAAATTCATATTTTGAGTTGAGTGAAGATACATCAAAATATTTTTCACAGAATATTCTTCAAATATACCCCATCTTTTCCAATATTTAAGAAAAAAATCAGTCATATCATCTGGTGTATATAATTTACACTCAATAGTTGGTTCAAATCCAATCCAATGATTATATTTTTCAAGAATATAGTCTGGACTATGACTCAATAAGTCATTATTATGAATAAACTTACTAAAATTCACATTGAATTTAGTAAGGTTCACAATTTGATTATATTCTTTATTCAAAGACACCATTCCACAAATATACTAAAAATTAAAACAAAAACAATGGTTTTTAATATATAAATAAAATTCATTTTCGAAACATGAAAATTAAACATAAAGTAATAAAGGAGTTTCAGTATTTAAGTCCAGATAAAAAAATCTTTATTCTTAAAATTGGTGCTATCTTAGAAGAGTACATTTATAAGGTAAAGACTGAATTAATTCCTATTGATAGAGCTATCATAGATAATAATCCAGAATTTTTCGAGGTAATCGACTGGAAAGCCGAATTATTAACATTTATGAGAGCTGAAAAAATGCCTCAACCAGCACAACTTGGTAAAAAATTAATTCCTTTCTTTGAAGATATGATTATGTCTTCAATTCAACATGATAATGTTCCATCTATGGATCCTGCTTTGATGAAGGATGTAGAAAGAAGAGAATCTGAATTAAACACTTTCAAAAGAGATTTAGATAGAAGAGAAACTGATTTAGATTCAAGAGATAGAAGAATCAAAGATAAAGAAGATGAACTTGAAATCAGAATTAAAAGAGTTGAAAAAAGAGAAGACGAATATAAATTAGATCTTAAAACCTTAGAAAAGAAAGATGATGAAATCAGATCTAAGAATAGAACTATAACTGAGAAAGAATTAGACTTACAAGAAAAATCTCAAGAGTTAAATGAGAGAGAAAGAAATCTTGATAGAACTGCTCTTTCATCTGCTAAAGAATATGATTCTAAATATACAGAACTTCAAACTAAAATTGATTCTGATTTAGCCGATCTTTCTAAGAGAGAGAAAGAATTAGAATCTGGATTTAAAAAAGTTCAAGAGTTAGAGTCTATGTTAGAGTCTAAGATGAATGAAATTACAGAATCTAATAAAAGTAAAATATACGGCGATTTAGAAGTTGAATTAAAAGGAATAGAATCAGAAGTTAGAAACATTAGTAATATAGCAAATAGCCTTTCTGGATTTAATCATCCAGTTGTTATTCAAGTTGCTGGTGAGTTAACAAGAGCAATTCAGAAATTAAAAGATAGAGTTGATAATAATATGATTGACTAAATAAAAAAACCCACTTTGAGTGGGTTTTTTTATTCATCATCATCTTTAGGTAATGGCTTCCAGAATTCAATAGTCATACTTTCTATATAACCATTTTTGACACTTTCTATATAATAATGTTCAAAACCTAATTCTTTTATTCTATCTAATACTTCTTCAAAGTTAATTTTAAATAATATATCTTTCATAAGAATCTTGACAGAATATCTATCATCATTTAATCTAGATGTTTTACTAACTTCAACTTTTCCAAAATCTGAGTATTCTAAAAATACTTCCTTTATATCTTCAACTAAGTCTTTATTTACATGTTTAACAAAATGTCTACAATCATAATAAACATCAAGTAATTTTTCTATTTCTCTGACCCAAGCACCTTTATAATCCTCAACTACTCCTCTCATCATCTCTTCAGTTAGCACACCATCATTCTCCCAACCATCTAAATCAACATTTGAGGTATTCCAAAGTATCTCATCAATTTGATCACATAAATCACCAGTATGAGTTGAGTAATAAGTTGTTATAACTTTTACAATATCATCAGCATACTCTATTAACTTTTCTTTAGGGTCTTCTGCTTTTGCTTCAAAATATTTTAAAAATCTCATATCCTATATATAAAATTTAATATATACTTTCATAATGGATAACTTAAAGAAACTTTACAATTACTTAAAGAAACAAAAGGATAAGAAGATTGTTTTCTTAACAACATCAAATAGATGGGAAGGTGAAAAAGAACTTCCTAAGTCTTCTATTGTTGCTGATGAGTTATGTAAGAGATTAGATGATTGTCAGGTTATTGATGTTGCTAAACTTAAAATATTTTCTTGTGAAGGTAATGTTTCTAATAAGAAAGGAAATGGTTGTGGTGTAAAAGATGCTAAGTTAGATGATGATAAAAAGAATCCAACAGGTCATATCAGATGTTGGGCATCTCTTAATAATAAATCAGATGAAATGTATAAAGTGGCAAATGCTATCTTTGAAGCTGATATAGTTATTTTCTTTGGTTCTATTCGTTGGGGTAAAATGAACGCGGTTTATACACAATTAATTGAGAGATTAACTTGGTTAGAAAATAGACATACTACTTTAGGTGAATCTAATCTTATCAAAGATAAAGAGGCTGGTATTATCGCTATCGGTCATAACTGGAACGGTGAAGAAGCCGTTGATTTAGAAAAACAAGTTCTTTCATTCTTTGGATTCAAAACTCCAGATGTTTTAACATTTAATTGGCAATGGACTAAAGATAAGAATGATGAAAGTAAGTCTGGTTATAAACAAGATTTTTCAGACTTCTTAAAAGAATTCAACTTTGTTGAATCACTACAAGAATCAATAATGAAATTCAGAAATTGGATTAAAATATAAAAAACCTCTCAATTTGAGAGGTTTTCTTTTTCTATAAAAAATCCAGTGTTGAATTTTGAAAATTTTCAAGTATTATTTAGTAAGAATAGGCATCATGATGTTACATGATTTTTAGATAGAGAACAAACAAGCATCGATTTCAGCACCAATGGTAGAGTCGATTTTTTTCTTATCAATCATATCAATGATTAAAAGACTTTGATAAACAACAAGAATATCAGTGCCGTTTATAGAACCTTGAATAAATCTAGAAAGAGCATCACAGAAATTTGAATATTCTGAAATACCGTCATATTTCTCAAGTATTGACCAAAGGATTGCTTTATTTTCTGTAGTGATTTTCATACTACAAATATAAGCAAAATTACTTAATTTGCCAAATAAATTAGAAAAGAATAGCGTTTTCTATTGAAAGTTTTTCTTTTAATTTTATTAACTTAAATACTTGAGAGTTAGATCTCCCAGGAAACTTATATTTATTCTTTATCAGCCAATCTAAGTCTTTAACTCTTTGAGCACAAACTTTAATATACATTACTTGATACTTAGTCTTTGAAGGCGTTATGGTTTCTGTTTCCATCATAAGTAACTTCAAAAGATCCACTGTCTTGTCAGCTTGTTTAATATTATCACAGAATTTATTCATCTTATCATTAAGATCCTTCTGAATAAAAGGTATAGCATGACCTTCAACAAGATGTTCAATTATCTTTTTATCAATCATGTTAAATACACTTTCCGTCTTCATAAAGCAAAGATAGTAAAAAAATTATAAATACCAAAGAATTATCTGATAATAGTTACATACCCCATAATAACTCTTTTCTCCGAAGAGTTTAGAACCGTAAACTGAGATTTCCAAAAGTAACAACCATCTGGAACATAATATCCATTATAGGAACCATCCCACTCACCATTTATATCATGACATTCCCAAATCATTTGACCCCATCTATTAAATATAGACATTGTGAAGTCTTGTTCATCAACACCTGATAAGTAAAATTTCCAAGTTGAATTGAATTCATCACCACCTGGAGTGAAAGCATTAGGTATATAAGTTAATACATCTGGATTAACAATTAAAACAACAGAAGATGAATCACTACAACCTAAGCTATTTTGAACTGTTAGAGTAATTAAATACTGACCTATAATTCCTTCAGGGTATGTGAAATTTGGATTAGAAAGACCACTAGTTAGTTCTAAAGATCCTGGCGCTGACCAATTCCAAGCCACAATATTAGGACCTGAATAATCAAATGTAGAAACAGTTGTTTCAAACATTGTTGTTGGATTTGGCCCAACCATAAACTGAGAAACTGGCAATGAAACGGTTTCTACTATATTGGTAAATGTTTGTGTGTATGTACATCCATAATCATTAACCGTTGTTACTATAACATCCCAAATACCAACTGTACTATAAGTATGTGTAAAGTTGGAATTTGATAATATATTATCAGTAAATCCATCACCATAATCTATTATTGAACTAACAATATTAACAGTAGGTGTAGAGTTATTAATAAAGTTAAATGTACCTGGAACACAAAGAATTGTATCAACCGGTGATACTGAAATATTTATAGGTGTTGGAAAATCAATAAAAACGATTGAGTCTATAGCACAACCATTGTTATCTGTTACAGAAACTGTATAGTTACCACCAGCAAGATTAATAATTGTATCATTTGATATTAAACCATCTATAAAATAATCGTATGTTGGTGTTCCACCATTTGGATAAATAAAAATTTGTCCATCATTTAATGAACAAGTAACATCAGATAAAACTAAACTATCAAAAACCAGTTGTGTTGGTTGAGTTATATTAACAGTAGTATTCGCTGAACAGCCATTTATATCAGTTACATTTACACTATAAACACCAGCACATAAACTAGTAGCAGTTTGAGTTGTTTGACCATTTGACCATAAATAATTATATAGTGGTGTTCCTGTTATTGGAGTAACAGTTGCTGTTCCATTACAAGCATTAAAACAAAGTGGATTAGTGAATGAAGTATTAAGAAGAATGTTAGGTGGGCCTGGTACAACTAAAACAGTATCTGGGCCAGGTCCAGCAATACCAGCATTACAAGTAGACCAACCAGCATTACAAGTAGGATAAACAAAGTGACAAGTATATTGTGTTGGTATTAATGGATTTACAGTTATAGAAGGTCCTGTTCCAATAGCAATTGGATTACCAACTTGATACCAAGTTAATACGGGTGTAACTACTGGACCACTAGGTGTCCATTTCCAAGCATCATTATTAGCAACCCAAGCAGTTGAATTTCTACCAGGTACTGGAATTCCTATTGTTCCTGTTAAATTATGTAAACCTTCAACAGCAGTTCCACCTTGCCATGTCAAACAAGCCGGTTTATTTTGAATATGATTTTCAATATTGTTACTAGATTCATAAATAACTATATGAAATGTTCCTTGATTACCTGTACAAGAAAACATTGGAACTCCAATCCAACTAACTGTTAATTTTCTACAAGGAGCAACACCAGACGTTTGATATCTAATTTGACCACCTAAACCAGGATGCCAATCTTGCCAAGGACCCATTATACAATTTTTAGGAACTAAAGCACTAACAGTTGGTATTAGTTGAGAACTAAATGTTGTTGGTTGTGCTGGTGAGAATGATATCCAACCATTTGATCCAACATAGAATTGAGTGTATGTTGTACCAAAAAAACAAAAATTAAAACCTATATTAAAAGGTCCTTGTTGAGAATCATCAGTCATAAATAACTGAGTTCCTGTATTTGTTTGAGCAACATAAGGAATAGGAGCAACAGAATAGTTAGTTGTTTGATTTGGATTTGTACCAGCACCACAAGCGGTTAGGTCAGCAGTCAATACAGCAGTATTTACACCACAAGGTAAAATCTGATTTGGTCCTAATTCAGGACAGTTCTGTGAAATAGCAAATAAACTAATCACAGAAAATAACATAGTTAGTAATTTTCTCATAAAATAAAATAAAATTTTTCAACACAAAAGTTATCTCAAATTGGGTGACTAACAAAAATTATGTTAGAATATTAGCCCAGATAACATATAATATTTATTTATATATCAAGTTATAAATAAAGATTTATTTAAAATTATAATTTATTTACAATGAATGAGCAAAGGCTACTTTCTATTGAGCAAATAAATTATAACACCAGTTAAAGCACCACCAACGTGAGCAATATGACTTACACCATCACTACTACCTGTAAGTGCTAAGTATAACTCTATAGTAAAGAACACACCAATAATATATTTAACTTTAACTGGAATTAAAAAGTAAAGATGTAGAATTGTATTTGGATTAAATAAAGCATATATCATCATAACACCCCAAACAGCACCTGATGCTCCTAAAACTGGATTACTTATAAATAAAGCATGACATAAGCCAGATACTATTCCGATTATTAAATAATAGTTCAAAAACTTTTTACTACCAAATCTTTCTTCTATATCTGGTCCAAATGTTATTAAACCTAACATATTGAATATAATATGCATGAGTGAGCTATGTAAAAACATATAACTCACAAGTTGATAAATGTGAAATTCTTCAGATTGAATTGGATATAATAGAAATTGACTAACAAAAGGCAATCTAATTTCAAATAAAAGATATGATATAATAAAAGCTATAACATTAATCTTTAATAACTGCTTTACAACTGGTGTTAAATTTATCATTTCTTATCTCTATTATCCATTACAATTCTCATACAACCATTACAAACAATAACTGGTCCTTCCTTAGTCATTACAACTTGACGATCACAGACACCTTGACAATCTTTTGTCATCACTGGCGCAAAATCTTTAAATGGATCTTCTTTTCTTGGTCTTAAATGCTTCATTTAGCAAATATACAAAAATTAAATTATCTTTTTAATAATTA
>Ga0214919_10005130_pt1 | contig 18748 bp, 27 predicted proteins | sample LL1503_MetaG_FD_177994 | JGI IMG/M metagenome (GOLD analysis project Ga0214919, IMG submission 177994) | Freshwater microbial communities from Lake Lanier, Atlanta, Georgia, United States - LL-1503 | ecosystem: Environmental > Aquatic > Freshwater > Lake | place: USA: Georgia | collected...
ATATGGTAGTCAGTATATCAAACAAAGAACCTATCGTAGCAATTACATCTATATTCCTTACATAGGAGAAACAGAAGAAGGAGATACATTACATTTTTATAACGTCAAAAACAAATAACAATGGGATTACAAGAATTTCGTACCTCAGCAAGAGGCAAATCATTAAAAGATGCATATGATTCAGCAGTGGCTGATGCACATGATGAATATGGACATCAAGAAGGCTATTCAGGAGAAATTAATAGCACAGGTAGTCTTAAAGATCTTACAGATGAATTTAAAAAAAGTAAGAAATCTCTTGGTGAGTTTATCAATAAAGCAATAGAAGACTGTCCTAAATGGATGTGCTATGCTGTATGTACAGAAGAACCTATTACTAACAAGAATAAAACTAAGAGCCAGGTGAAACATATTGTCACTGCTGGTACAAAGAAATGGATTTTAAAATATGTTGTAACTACACATAGTAATCAAATAGGTGCATTCTTAAAAAAGGGTGATGCTGTCACTGCTGCAAGGGCTTATACAGAAAGGACACAAAATTCTACAACTATTGTAATAGAAAAAAAACTTGAGAAGGGTTCTAGTCAAGTGGCTGAAATTACATATAAAAAAGCACCAAACGAAAGAGAAGGTAAATGGATTTTCTTTGGACTTGCAGGCTGTTAAAAATAAATTTATGAAAGATCAAGATTGGGAATATGAAGCTCTAAAAGATTTCATATATTTGCAAGAAGAATTAGAAATGCTCAAGCAAGAAATGTTAGAAGAAAGACTTCCTGCTAAAATTATAGTTATTGATAAAACACGTACTAATGAACCTAAACAATCTAACATTCTCCTATTTCCATCTGATACATAGTGGTGGATATAATTTAGATATGGTTTTTCTACTTATAATGGTAGAAAAAGAAATTGATGTTAAAGATCTTTGTAAAAAGTCTCCTAAATTGGAGGCTCTCTATCAAGGAATATATAGAAAAGGTCTTATTACAGAGACTGGTAAAATTACATTAACTGGAAAAGCACTTCTAACATTTGTAAATGAAACAGAACAAGTTGAAGTTTTCCTTAAGAAGAAGAAACCTGTAACAGATGATTTTAATTCATGGTGGTTAGCCTATCCAGGCACTGATACATTCACTTATCAGGATAAATTATTCTCTGGTACAAGAAGTCTTAGAACTAAAAAAGAAGATTGTAAATCTAAATTTAACAAGATCCTTGAGGAAGGAGAATACACTGTAAAAGAAATGATAGATGCTCTAGAGTTTGAGGTTTTGCAAAAGAAAAACAATTCTATTAAAGAGAAGACCAACAAGCTTACATTTATGCAGAATTCTCTCACTTATTTAAACCAACGAAGTTTTGAACCATTTATTGAACTAATCAAAGCAGGAGTAAAAATTATTGAAACACCAAAAAATACAGGAGGTACTGACATATGACATCAAAAGAAAAAGCAAAAGAGCTTTATGACAAGTTTGTTCATTGGTTACCTGATTCAGGTGATATAGGTAAACAAGATGTTCAACAATGTTGTATAATAGCAGTAGATGAGATATTAGATAATTGCTATGAAGTGATGAAACCCTTTTGGTTAGAAGTTAAACAAGAAATAGAAAGCTTATGAGTTTTGAACAATTAAAGAATGAAGTGGACAAAGGTCTTGATGGTAGGAACAATGGTATACCAATGGGCTTTGATAGACTTAACAGATATATAGGTATTCGCAAGAGTATGTATTTTCTTGTAGGTGGCTTGACAGGTTCAGGTAAAACTTCCTTTATAGATGATGCATTTGTTCTCAATCCTTTTGACTGGTTTATCAGTCAGAAAACACCAGGAATTAAACTACGCATTATATATCGTTCAATGGAAAGAAGCAGAACATATAAACTTGCTAAATGGGTGTCTCGTAAAATCTTCTTAGATCAGGGAATAATGATTCCTGTTCCTAAGCTATTAGGTTGGACAGAGAAAATGAGCAAAGATGAGCATGATCTTTTCCTTATGTATGAGGAGTATATAAATGCTATGAAGGACGTTATTACAATCATAGATGGTCCAGAGAACCCTGTTGGTATTGCTAAAGAGCTTAAAGCACATGCATTAGAGAATGGTTCAATTGAAGAAGTGGATAAATACACCAAGATTTATGTTCCTAATGATGACAATGTTATAACCATTGTTGTCTTAGATCATATTGGTTTATTAAGACTTACACAAACTCAACCAACCAAGAAACAGGCTATTGATAAAATGTCTGATGAGCTAAGATATGCAAGAGACTTCTTTGGATATACACCAGTGGTAGTTTCTCAGTTTAATAGAGATATCTCCAATCCTATTAGAATAAAGAATGGAGATGTAGAACCTCAGCTTGAGGATTTTGCAGAGAGTTCTCAAACTCAAAATGATGCTGATGTAGTTTTAGCATTATTTGATCCTCTTAGATATAAAGTGCCAGATCCTTCAGGATATAATCTTGATAAGCTAAAAGATCAATATGGAGCTAAATATTTCAGAAGTCTTAGGCTTATAAAGAATTCTTATGGTGAGGATGATGTAAGAATTGGTCTTGGGTTTTTAGGTCAAATAGGTATGTTCAAGGAACTCAGAAGAATGAAAGACATGACAGATGCTGATTATACATCAGTGGTTAATAAAACATACTTTTTAAATAAATAATATGAAACTAAAATTTGCAACATTTAGTACATTTCCAAGTGAGAAAGATCACTTCTGGCAAATGGTTATAATACCAACAGTTACAGTGCTAAATAATATTGATCCTGTTGATAATTATGTAGCCTTTAACTTTGAGTGGTTATTTTGGTCATCTACATTAATATTTATTAAAAATGCTATTACAAAATGATTTACAGGAAGAATTTATTCAAAAAGGAGTAGATTTTTATAAAACTAAGAAAACAGCAGGATATTTAGATCTTGCTATGAGATTTGGTAAGTGTAGAACCACCATAGAGCTCATTAGAAGACTTTATGATTATGACTGCACCATTCTTATAGCCTATCCAGATAACAAGCTTAAAACCACCTGGCAATTAGAATGTGTTAAATGGGAATATCAAAATCCTAATATTACGTATGTAAACTTTAGTTCTTTAAAGAAGTTTACACAATATGAATTTGATTTCTTTGTTATAGATGAATTTCATAGCTGTTCAGAAAATGAAAGAGAATATGCAAAAGAAATTAAAAACAACTGTAATAGAACACTTGCACTATCAGGAACAGTTTCTGATGAAACTAAATTAAACTGGGGACTAAAAGAAATTGCTAAATACACCACCATTCAAGGAATAGAAGATGGTATATTAGCTGACTATAGAATCACAGTGCATTTAGTTGAATTAGATGATGTTACAAAAGTGATGGATAAAAATGGAAAGCTGAAAACAGAAAAGCAAAAGTATGATGGTTACACTTGGGTGATTGAATCATTCAAGAGAGACAGTAAAAACTTTATGCATCTTGCTTTAGCCAGGAACAGATTATCATCAAGCTCCCTTGGTAAAATGAACCACCTTAGAAACCTGCTAAAAGATTTGCAGGATAAAAGGGTGTTGATATTTACAGGACTGTCTAAGGTGGCTGATGAGATTGGTATTCCTTCCTATCATAGTAAATCTCCTAATGATCTTGCATTCACTGAGTTTCAAGAAGGAAAGCATAATCATTTAGCTCTTGCTGCTATGGGTAAGATGGGAGTGACATATAAAGATTTAGATTCTGTGGTCTTATTAAATTTTACATATAACGCAGAAGAGAGCTCACAAATCCTAAATAGAGCTATAAAATTGGATTACAAAGGTAAAATGGCAGACTTACATATTCTCTGCTTAAATGAAAAGCCTGAACTTAAGAAAATTAAAGAAAGCTTATCAATGTTAGATCAAAGAAAAATTAATTATTTATGAAACTAGAAATTATTAAAGAACAAAAGTTCAACGAACAACCATGGTATATATTCCGAATAGATGATGAACATATAATGGGAAGTTTTACACTTGAGAAGGTGCAAGCACTGTATGATTTATGTAAAAATAATCCAGAAAGTTTTGTAAAAGAGACTACAGAAATTTTAAAATCTGAGGAAATTTAAGTAACTTTGAAGGATTAAAATAACTAAATAAATTAAACATGGCAAGCAAATTAATTGGGATTGTTGGTCCTACAGGAACTGGAAAATCAACATCTATTAAACATCTAGATCCAGCAAGCACTTACATTATCAACGTAGCTAAAAAGGAACTTCCTTTCAAAGGTGCAGATAAATTATACAATGCTGAGAACAAGAATTACAAAGAAGTGGATGATGCAAACGAAATTACCAGACTCCTTAGAACAATCTCTGAAAAAGCTCCTCACATTAAGAACATCATTATTGAAGACTCTAATTATATTATGGGTTTCAATATGATTGCTAAAGCTACAGAAGTGGGCTATACAAAGTTCACTCTTATGGCTAAAGATATGGTGGAATTATTCAGAGAGGCTAGAAAACTTAGAGAAGATCTTACAACATTTTATTTCACCCATCCTGAAACTATTGAGGATGGTGGAGAGATTGTAGGATATAAAATCAAAACAGCAGGTAAGTTAATTGATAATCAAATTGTTCTCGAAGGACTTCTGACTATTTGCTTATACACTTGTGTTGATGAAGCTAAAGATGGTGGAACCACATATAGCTTCTTAACCAATAGATATAAGAAATATCCAGCTAAGAGTCCTGATGGAATGTTTAGTGAAATTAAAATACCAAATAATCTACAACTGGTTGTAGATAAGGTGAACGAGTATTACATTTAATAATAAATAAAACAAGAAAACAATGAGTAACATCGGAGGAAAAAAGAAAGAACAATTAAATTTTGAAAGCTCAGTAAAACGTGTGGGCTTATTTGAAGGAAAAGTTATTGCCATCAATCCAACTATTGAAGAATACAAGGAAGTGCTTGGTATAGAGCTAAAAGAAGACAGCAGAGCTGTTGAGTATTTAGGAAAGTCTCAAGATGGTAATACAACACTTAGAGTGGATGTATGGCTTGAAGAGGTTAAGAACAAAGAGAAGTTTAAAGCTACATTCTTCCTTGAGAACAAAGAGAAAGAAAACAAAGATCAAACTAAAAAGCAATACATCAATTCTATTGGTTCTTGCTCTTGGGCTGATGATGTTAACAATCTTCCTGAATGGTTTTCTGCAAGAGAATGCAGAATAGCTTATGTAGGAGAAGAGGAAGTTTATAATTTTATGCGTACATGGTTGGGAGAATTAGACTATCGTGATGCTGAAACCACTCTGCAATTAGATTGGAAGAAGCTTATGAAAGGTAATACAAAAGACCTGAAAGATCAAATTGATGGTGAGTGGTGTACATCTGTTGTAGCCCTTGCAACCATCAAGACTGTTATTAAAGAAGAAGACACTAAAGAATATCAAGGTGTTTATAACAAAGCATTCCTACCAGCTTATTGTATGAAGCAGTTTAGACTGATTGATTATAATAATCCTGAAACTGTTGCTAGTTTACGTTTAAAGAAATCTAAAGACTTAAAGCCTTATGAAAGATTTGTTATAAGTGTAAATGGTGATTATGGATGTAAAGATTTCTTTATTCTTAAAGATCTTAAAGAATATAATGCTGATGACAATCTTGTAGCATCAGACAAGACAATTTCCACTGATGGTGCAGATTATTAATATTTAAAATTATAACAGCCCCCTTCAGTGATGGAGGGGGTTTTATATTTGTAACATGATAACAGGAAAAAAGAAAACAAGTTTAACACCAGAAACAATTCTTCAGAGAATAACAGAATATGACATATTTAGATGGTATATGCCTGATAAGAGTTGGAAGATGAACACTGTCACATATTCTCCCTTCAGACAAGAGAACAATCCTTCTTTCCTAATAGGAAATAGATATGGTAGATTGTCGTTTGTAGATTTTGCAGATGGTACAAAGAAAGGTGATTGCTTTACATTTGTTAAACTCTTGTACAATCTTGCTTCTATTGATGATGTGTTAAAGCTCATTGATCGTGATTTTGGACTTGGTATATTTGGAAATGCAACAGGAGAGTATAAAAAGATTGTCACTGAATATCAGCAACCTGAAGAAATAGGAAAAAGATATTCAATGATTCAGGTGGTAACAAGAAAGTTTACCAACGAAGAACTTGAATATTGGAATCTCTATCACCAGGATCTTCAAGATCTTAGAGATAATAACATCTATTCCATAAATAAACTATATTTCAATAAGCAACTGTTTTCTCTAAAGGATACAGAACTTAGATTTGGATATTTCTATGATGGACATTGGAAGATATATAGGCCCTATGCAGAGAAAAGATCTAAATGGGTTCCTAATAATGTTCCTATTACAATGATGGATGGTAAGAATGACATTACAAATTGTGATGTAGCATTTATCAATAAGAGTAAGAAGGATTATATGGTGATGAAGAAGATATTTCCATGTTGTTGTGCTGTACAGAATGAAGGAATTGGTGCATTTTCTGAAGAGAATGTAGAATTTCTTAAAGCTAATTCTGACAGACAAATTCTAAGCTTTGATTCAGATGTTGTAGGTGTTGCAAATTCACAACAGATTACAAAACTGTTTGATTTTGAGTATTGCAATGTTCCAAAGAAATATCTACAGGAAGGAATTAAAGATTGGGCAGACCTTGCTAAAGCTCATGGCATGAAAGCTATTGAGGATTATTTAAAACAAAAACAATTATTGTAATGGAAAAGAAATTATTTGAAATTGATGGTTACAAGATTTGGGCTTATACATATGATGAAGCCTATCAAAACTATTTACAAATATTAAGATTTTAATATGACAATAGAAAATCTTATATCAGCAATTCAGCTAGACGCTGAGTGGTTAGAGTCCACAGAAGGTGATGAGTATGGGTGCATCACATTAGAGAACTTAGAAGGAATTTTAACCAGATATTTTAACCAAACAATCAAATTAGAAAATGGAAACTAGTACAAGCTACGTATCAGCAAGAGACATCTTAATCAATGCTGATATTCCACAACAGACAAAGACATATAAGCCTGTTTCTCACAAACAGCTTATTGACCTTACATTAAATGGTATTCACAATGCAGGATTCAAATTAGATAGTGAATCATACTCTGCAGCTAGAAGTGGCAATATAGCCAATGGTAGATTTTCTATAGCTGATGTGTCAGATTCAGAAATGCAATTACAAATAGGATGGCAGAATTCTTATGATAAGAGCTTAACATTAAAGTTTGCTATTGGTACAAAGATTTTTATCTGTCAGAATGGTTGTGTATCAGGTGATATGGGTGCTTTTAAGAAGAAGCATGTAGGAGAGATACAAGATTTCACACCTTCAGCTATATCAGAATATATTAAGTCTGCAGCAGAAGCATTTAGAAGAATGCAAATAGAAAGAGAGACAATGAAGCAAGTGGAAATAACTGGTAGAGTGAAAGCAGAACTTATTGGTAGGATGTTCCTGGAGAACCAAATCATTACATCTACACAGCTAAATATAATCAGTAGAGAGTTAAAAGCTCCTACACATGATTATGGTGCTAAAGATTCTATGTGGGAATTATATAATTTCACAACATTTGCTATGAAGGAATCACATCCTTCATTATGGATGGACAAGCACATGGATGCTCATAAGTTCTTTGTAAATGAGAGTGGTATATTAGTTAGTCCAATAACTATTGATGTTCCTGCAGAAGGAGAATTAAAACAATTAAATCTATTCCATGAATTGGGACAAATTTTTCAAAGATAACTTTCATGAAAGCTGGCATGATAAGATGAGACCTTTCATTGAAAGTGAGGAGTGTGATAAGATTTATGCATATTTAAAAAAGGAGAGTGGAAGGGGCAAGAAAATTGCCCCCATCTCTTCTAATGTATATAGATGCTTCTTAGAAACTCCTTTAGATGAAATGAAAGTGGTGTTAATGGGAATGTGTCCCTATCATACATTAAGGGATGGACAGCCTATAGCTGATGGTCTTCTAATGGGATGTTCCACTACAGGAAAATTACAACCTTCATTAGAACAGTTTTATGGTGGTATAGAGAGAGAACTATATAATGGTCTCAATCTTACATACACTAAAACTCCAGATGTTAGCTATTTAGCTAAACAGGGAGTGCTAATGCTTAACGCTGCTCTCACTACAGAGATTAATAAAGCAGGAAGTCATATAGCTCTATGGGAACCATTTACAAAACATTTCTTTGAATGTATAGAAACTACAGGAGTGCCTATAATATTCCTTGGTAAAGAAGCTTCCAGATATAAGAAATATGTAGCTCCTTTTAATTGGAGTTTTATTACATCACATCCAGCATCTGCTTCTTATAAGCAAACAGAATGGGATTCTGAAGGTGTATTTGGAAAGGTGAACAAGGTTTTAAAAGATAATAACAATTTTCAAATCATGTGGCTTGATGAAGAGCCACCATTTTAAATCATTAAATCATGAGAACATTAAAATATGGAGGAGATTTATATCCAGGAGATTTTGTTGCTATAAGCAATGGAAATCATATAACATTTGGATGGTATGCAGGAGATGGTCGTGGTGGTACATTACAATATTATTATTGGGGAAGTCCTGGTAATGTATATGATACTTATCAAGAATGGCTGTTACAATCTGATGAAGAAAAAAAGAAAAATTGGAGAACAAAAATGTATGAAAAAGGGTTTACAACAAAATGTTTATGGAAATCCTATATAAATGCTGTACATCAATCAAGAGTGATAAAACTAACAAATGTCGAAGACATATTTACAGAGCAAGAAGACAGAGAAATATACGAAAAATCAAAAGAAGTATTATTAACATTAAACTTTATTCAAAAATGATTATGGAACTAGTTGACATTCAAGATTTAGATGCAGGAGATGAAATCTTAATATCCTGCCAATCATGTTTTAAATATTTAAAAGTACTTAGAAAGCCAGTGATAAGTCCTACAAAAAAACATTGGAGTACACACCAACAGTTATATAAAGGTGTAAAATGTTCTACAAGAAGAAATGAATTTGTTAGAACTTGGACAGGTATTAATGGTAAAATATATAATCGTGACATAAAAGAATGGGGATTTGGTCCTGATGATCACAATCATAACCATTATGTAGATTTAAACCATAGACAAATTATTTTAGTAAAGAAAAACAAATAAATCATGATTTTAGAAAAACAAACAGAAGCCACCATCCTTGAAGATGGTAAATCACAAGAATCAATTGGTATGTCATTAGACTTAGATTCTGCTCAAATATTGATGCAGATGTTAAGTAAGAATCTATATTCAGATTCAATAGGCTCCACTATCAGAGAATGTGCATCTAATGCACTAGATAGTCATAGAAGAGCTGGTGTGACAAAACCTATAGTTGTTAGTTTTAAACCTAATGACTCTAGTAATTATGAATTTTCTGTTGAGGATTTTGGTATTGGTTTGGATGCTGATGATGTAAGAAACATCATTAGTAAATATGGTAAAAGCACAAAGCGTAATAGCACAACAGAATTAGGTATGATGGGATTGGGCTTCAAAGCTCCTCTTGCATATTCATCTTCATTTTATTTTGTATGTCGTAAGGATGGTATGGAAAGAAAGTATATGATGTATGAAGGAGAAGAAACCAACACTATTGATCTTTTGTATGAAAAAGCAACAACAGAAGGTAATGGTGTAAAAGTGATTGTTCCTGTTACATATTATGATAAGAGAGACTTTTATAGTAAGATTAAAGAGCAGCTTGCTTATTTTGAGAGTGTATATTTTGATGTTCCTGGTGGTGATGTGTCTAATGACTTTCAAATCATCAGAAGTGAGCATTTTCAATATTCTCCTCTCACTACAGATCAAAAGATGCATATTTGCTTGGATAATGTTTATTATCCTTTGGAGTTTGATAAAGTGGGAATCTCCACTATATATTTTCCAATAGCATTGAGATTTAGTCTTACAGATGGATTGTTCCCCACTCCTAATAGAGAATCTATTAGATATACTAAGGAGGCCAAGGAAATCATTATGAATAAGATTAAAGAAGTTTCTGAATATATGGTGTTGAAATACAACGAAAGTATATTTGAAACAGACAATGTTATTGAGATTATGAATTATTATAATTCCAGTGATAGAAACCTTGATTTTAATGGTCATAAATATGACATTGCTCCTTTAGAACAATTTTCCATTACAAGAATAGCTGCTCCTAAATTAAAAGGGATTAACATTCTAAATCTAAGATTGCTTCATAGAAACAGAGACTATATTCTTAATGAATATCATGTAAGATTTAAACTAGATCATGGTAAGTTTAGAGAGTGTAAGAGATATTGGGATCAGATTGTTAAAATCCAGGATATGACCAAAGACAGACATTTCATATTTGATGAGAAGTTGTCTGGTAAGAAGAAGGATTTCATCAGAGAAACAATGGCAAAAGATACAGGATATGGTAAGTATAAATATCTAGTCAAGAAAGTTAAAGAATTTAAGCTTGGTAGACAAAACAAAGCCACTGATTATGATACTTATATGGATATTTTAGACCTCAGAAATATTGACAAACATCTCTGGAGAGGTGCTATTAAGGAGTTTCAGTCTATTGTAGATATGTATATGAAAGATCTTCCAAAGATTGAAGATATAAAAGTTCCTGAAGGATGGATTACAAGTAAACAAAAAGCAAAAATCATCATCTCTGGAGCAACAACAGGCCCTAAGGTGAGGAGAATCAAACTTAAGGGTGAAATTGTTGGTAAACAAGCATCTTCTCTTGAGAGATATGTAGATGGTAAAAATTGCAAATGGGTTCCTACAACATATAAATTAGAGGATGCTCACAAGAAAAGTTATCTAATTGTGTATGGTAGTCAGGTTGAAGCTGACATTAAGACTATGGATCATCTGTTTGATATATGTAATAATGTATCAAAGACTAAAATATTCTTTATTGCTTTCTCTGAAAGAGAGCTTAAGAATCTTGAAAAAATAGAATTACACAATTGGATAAAACTTGACAAATTTATGGAAGGGAACAACAAACCATTTAAAAGACTAATCACTGCTCATCTTATTGAAAACTTAATGGGTAAGTATCTAGACACTTTCAGCAAGAAAGATAGATTGAAAGATCTTTCTGAGGATCTTGTAGATAAACTCACTCTTCTTGAGGGTTTTAAAGACAATCACTATAAACGTGCTAATGATGTTATTTATAGTGCAATGTTAGAAGTGGCAGAAGCAAATAATTTATTTGATGGTGAAGTCTATCCTATATACAAAGAAGTGAAAGCTTTCTTAGACAGATTTACATTTGTTGAAACTCTTCTTGATGCTATGCCTTATTATCATAAAAATGGTGATGGCATGATTGATGTGTTAAGAGACATGTTCAAATATCATAAAAAAAGACTTGATTGGAAAAACTACAACATAAAGCTTAATAAAGAAGTGGTTGTAGAAATAACAGAAGATGTTATTGACGAATTGATTTAATTTATATACATTTAGGGGGTACAAAGCCCCCATTTTTTCATTTAAAAATAAAAAAACATGAACAATTTTAGCATGGAGTGGTTCAAACAAGAACTAGCCAAATTACAACTGGAAGAACAAAGAATTAAGAATGAAATGATGAAGATTGAAATGGAGCAAAAGAGAAAAGAAATGTTAGCAGATGATGAGGAGGAAGATTCTGATCTTGATGATAATAGCTGGGAAGATGATGATTTTGAGAATGATGATGAAGATCCATATGTATATGTTAAACCATATAAACATTTGAAGATGGTGAATGATATATTAACTATTGTTCTCAATGATGGAAAAATCATCACCAAATCTAAAGCTACACAGGAAGATTATAAAACTGCAACACAAGCAATGTCTGAATCAGATTTATTTGCTATTGTTATGTCTCAGGAAGTGAGAGAAGATAAAATGAAGAGAGATGCAGAAATCAGTAGATATAAAGCTATTGCTAAAGGACTTGAGCTGTTGAAAAGTTTTAAGGATTTTGAGGTGAAAGATTCAACAGTTTATATTAAAGGAATTAGCAGAAGTCTTCCACAGATTATTGTAGAAGAATTTTTAGCCATCATTAATGCATATTCAGAATTAGGTATGTCTAATGAAGAAATAGGAGAGTCTCTTGAGTTTAATGAGAGTTATTTAGCTCTTAAGAGATTCTTTATGTGGTGTTGTTTAAATCCAAGAGCAGAAGTTGCTCATGAACTATATCGTTTCTTGAAAGAGAATAGCTTCCGTATAACTAAACAGGGTTTCTTTGTTGCTCTTAGGAATGTTGTTTCTCTTTGTGATGATACAACTCTTGTAGATTTTGTAAGTAATTCTTACAATAAGATTAAGGCTATATGGAAAAAAGATCCTTCTCAAAGTAATGTATGGAAAGATGCTAATAATTTCTATTTCTTACAAAATCTTGATTTTGAAGGAGCTTCAAATGTATTCTTTGTAGGTAATCTAACTCAGTTGTATCTAGAGCTTCCAGAGATGAAGAGTAATAGATATACAGATGATTGGACTAAGACATTTGACATTCGTGTAGGACAACCTGTAAACATGCCTCTAAGTGATTGTAACTGGAGTACACAAGATTGTGCTGCTGCAGGATTGCATTTTACAGCTGATCATATCAACTATGTAGGATGTGGTGATACATCTATGCTTATTCTAATCAATCCAATGAAGGTGGTGGGTATTGGTGAACATAAAGGCAGATGCTATGAATATCTTCCTCTTATGACTGTTCCTACAGAAGAATCTACAACCATTCTTCACGATCTTAATTTTGACACTCTTCAATTAGATGATTCATATGCAATTCGTGAATTGCAAGGATTAGCAGAAAGAACAGAAGCAGGATTTATTGCAGAATCTCGTAAGTATGATTTTAATATTCCTAATATATCAATGTCAGAGATTGCAAATATTACATGTTCTCTAGATGAAATGATATTAGAAATTGTAGACAGAATCAGAATTATAGATTAATTAAAATAGGAATAAGGCTCATTTATTTGTATATTTGAGCCTTATTTTATATTATTATGGCTACAAAAGTAAAAAAAACTGCAAGAAAACCTAAAAAAGGTGCAGCTCTAAAACCTAGAAATGCTGGTACGCTCACAGAGAGTGCATTCTGGAGTTTCATTAGAAGTGGATTGAGACAAAAGAGTAGATTCTGGAAACCTATTACACAATGTAAGATGGCTAACAGGAGAACTTACAAGGGCCCAATCAAAAGACAGAAGTTTGAATATCAATGTAACGAATGTAAGAGTTGGTTTCCTGATAAGAAGATTAATGTTGATCATATAAAACCTGCAGGTTCACTAAACTGTGCTAATGATCTACCAGGGTTTGTTGAAAGACTGTTCTGTGAAATTGACAATCTTCAGTTGCTCTGTGAGACCTGTCACAATGTTAAAACTCAAAATGAAAAAAAATGGAAGAAAATCAATTAAAAGTTTCTATTAACAAAGTACCTTCGTTTACAGAAATCTGGTATGAAGGAGCTGTAGAACTCAATGGAGAAGAACATAAATTCTGGCTAATACATCCACAAGGAGTAGATTCTAATGGTAATGAGTATGAAGTGGATGTCAGATGGTTCTTTCAGAGAGTTCCTAGAGAAGTGAGGGCAATGGTGCCTTATATTATTGACGCATTTAAACAAAAAACATGATAATAACTAAATTAAAAACAGAAGCAAGCTACAGAGCTATTCAAATGGAGTCTTCTTCCAGTCTTAAGGAATTTTCCATGGACAAAAGAAAGTATTATAAAAAGTATATTCTCAATGAGAGAGTGGAAGAAGCTGATAATAAAGCTGCCACTACAGGTAGAGTGGTAGAAACATTATTGTTAGAACCACAGGAGTTTGATGGTAGATTTTATATGTCTACATGTATGAGTGCTCCTACAGGGCTTATGTTAGCTTTTGTTGAGGCATTATACAAATACACAGCTGAATCTACAAACAGTGAAGGTGAGATTACTAGAGACTTTGATGACATATGCAAAGATGCATACACTGAATCAGGATTTAAAATCAAATATGATGCAGTTTTAGCTAAGTTTATAGGAAGTGATGCAGAAATCTTCTATAAGGAGCTTAGGGAAGTTAAATCTAAGGGTCTTACAGTTGTTACAGCACAAGATGTAACTAATGCTGAAAAGATTGTAGAAGAGCTTAAAACAAACCAAATCACTGCAGATGTTGTTAATCTTGTAAACAGTGCACGTTATACAATACATAATCAGTTCCAGATAGAAGGATATTCTGTAGATTCACGTTTGTTTAAGAGTATGCTTGATAAAATAGTGGTTGACCATAGTGAGAAGAAAATATGGATTTATGATCTTAAATGTACATGGTCTGTAGAAAACTTCCATGAAGAATACTATCTCTATAGAAGAGCTTATATTCAGGCATATTTGTATTTTCATGCTGTAAAGAGTCTTACAATAAATTCTCAGAGTGAACTATCTGGATATGATGTACAATATCCAAGATTTATAGTTTGTGACAGCACTAACTATTTCAGTCCATTGATTTATACAACAGATCAGTCTGATATGTTAAATGCCTATCATGGGTTTGAACATAAAGGACGTAAATATCCTGGTGTAAAACAAATCATTGAAGATCTTAAATGGGCTGTCGATAATGATAAATGGAATATATCTAGAGAAAACTATTTAAATAATGGGTTGGTAAACATAAAATCTAATGGAAATTAAAAAAACGATCACTAGTATATTCATTGTTCCTACATTAAACATAGCAAAGGACAGACTAACAACAAATAGGTATATAAATGCCTATATAAAGGATGGTAAAAAAGATGTACAATATGAAAATTCTGTCTATCTATTATTTAAACCAGAAAGCTTTGAACTCTTTCGTGAGTTTTTAGAAGATGAATATGAAAGAACAAAATCCATTATAGATGATTATGATTATGATGATGGATATGTTGTGGTTGTGTATTCCTTAAATAAGAAGTTTGAAAGAGATTTCAATCTTATAAAGATGGGAAAATATTCTAAAACTTCTCCAGATTTCCAAGCTCTATTTCCAAAGGTGGTAAAAATTGAAGTGAAAAATCGTGTAAGAGATGAAATATCTTTGCAATATCGTGTTTTCAATAGAACAGAAGACCTTAAAGCATATTGGGAAGAAAAGCTTGGTGTTGAATTTGATGACTCTATGGAAGTTTGGAGTGGTTTTAATGAAGAAAAAGAAATTCTTAACATTGATAAAATTAAACAACATGCTTAATCAAGACATAGCAAAAGCCCTTGCTGAAAAATATGGCACAGAGAAGTTTAAAATATATTGTGAAATGGAATCTGAAAAAAGCAGACTGTTTCAAAATGAAGCTAGAATGCGTTATGGTTTTGAGAATGGTGAATTTGAATATGATGCATTTTTTTGGAAAACTAAATTAGAAGAAATAAATCAAAATTATTAATTATGGAAATGTTAGAAATATTAGAAAATCATCCCAAGTGTACCATTGTTATAAAGCAATGGTTCCTTGATAAGATGTTAGAGAGTCTTAATCTTGAATCTCTTCCTGAAGACTTTAAAGAAAGTGTTAGATCACAAGGAATAAATAATGATAAAATAGCAAAGATGCTTGAAGGTGCTCCTAGAGCTATGTTTGATGTATTTGACAGTCATAAAGTTTATGTAGACATAAGTTGTTTAAATGATAAATTCTTATGGGGAATAAACAATGATATGAATAATGCTGTGTATAATACAAGATTAGAAGCTGATGGAGCAGCTATTGTTGAAGCATTTAAACTATTGGAGGCAAAGTTATGAGAGACCAAGTTGTAGATAATGTAATAGATAAATACTATGACAGAAGTCAAATAGGTATTACTAAATATGGTACCACCTTATATAACAACAATAAGGATAACTATTTTCAACATTTACAAGAAGAGCTTATGGATGCAACTCTCTATCTCCAGAAACTAATGGATCTTAAAGAGGAAATAACTATAATGGTTAAAATCTATGACAATGATGCTGATCTTGGAAATGCAATAAGAAGATTAGTTAGCTAATATTTTTAAAATCTTTGGTTATTAAGAAGGGATGTTATAAATTTGCATCCCTTCTTTAACTAATTAAAACACACATTATGGATTTAGGATTACAAACCTTGAGTGAGCTAACGATTTTTAGTAAATATGCGAAATACATCCCCTCACTAAAGAGAAGAGAAACATGGGATGAAATAATTAACAGGTATCAGGAGATGATGATTAAGAAATATCCAAATTTAGAAGAGGCAATTGTAAGAAGTGGTGTTTATGTTAAAGACAAGAAAGTTTTACCATCTATGAGAGCTTTACAATTTTCTGGAATAGCTGCAGAAGTGAACAATGCAAGAGTGTATAATTGTTGTTTCCTTCCTATAGACAGCTTACACTGTTTCAGTGAAACAATGTTTCTCTTATTAGGAGGAACAGGTGTAGGATATTCTGTACAGAAACATCATGTTGCAAATCTTCCCACTATTACAGTTCCTGGTAAGAAGAAAACATATCTAATAGAAGATTCTATTATGGGATGGGCAGATGCTGTAAAGGTTTTAATGAAAGCCTATATGGAAGGATCTTTTCTTCCTAATTTTGATTTTAGAGCAATACGTGAAAAAGGAGCAAGACTTGTAACAGCTGGTGGTAAAGCACCTGGTCCTGAGCCTCTTAAATTATGCCTTGTCCATGTACAAGCTATTCTTGATAGGAAACAGGAAGGAGAAAAACTTACACCATTAGAATGTCATGATATATTATGTCACATTGCTAATTCTGTATTAGCTGGTGGTATTAGAAGAAGTGCAATGATTTCTCTATTCAGTCATGATGATGATGAAATGATTACATGTAAATATGGAATGTGGTGGGAGACTAATGAACAAAGGGGTAGAAGTAATAATTCTGCTGTTCTTGAAAGAGGATCTATTTCTCAGGAAGAATTTAATGCTCTTTGGAAGAGAATAGAAGCTTCTGGAAGTGGAGAACCTGGTGTTTATTGGACTAACAATAAAGATTGGGGCACTAACCCATGTTGTGAGATTGGCTTACGTCCTTACCAGTTCTGCAACCTATGTGAAGTGAATGTTTCTGATATTAAAAGTCAGGAAGATCTTAATGATAGAGTGGCAATTGCTGCTTTCTTTGGAACTTTACAAGCAGGTTTCACAGATTTTCACTATCTTCGTCCCATCTGGAAACAAACAACAGATAAAGATGCTCTTTTAGGTATTGGTATGACAGGAATTGGTTCAGGAGAAATTTTGAAATACAACCTTGAATATGCTGCTAACACAGCCAAGGTGGTTAATAGTGCTATTTCAGCTGTAACAGGAATTAGTGAAGCAGCTAGAATAACATGCATCAAACCCTCTGGAACAACATCTTGTGTATTAGGAACAGCTTCAGGAATTCATGCATGGCATGCTCCTTATTATTTAAGAACTATGAGATTTGGAAAGAATGAAGACATTGCTTCCTATCTTATGGTGAATTACCCTGAGCTGGTGGAAGATGATATTCTTCGTCCTAATGACACTATTTGTGTAAGAATTCCTATTAAAGCACCTGAAGGATCTATATTCAGAACAGAGACAGCCATTGATACATTAGAACGTGTTAAGAAGTTCTCTCAGGAATGGATCTTACCAGGACATTTAAAAGGAGACAATACACACAATGTAAGTGCTACAATCTCTGTTAAGCCTGATGAGTGGGAAACTGTAGGAAAATGGATGTGGGAGAATAGAGAAGTGTATAATGGATTGAGTGTATTGCCATATGATAATGGTTCCTATGTACAAGCTCCTTTTGAGGACATTACAGAAGAAGAATATAATAATAGAATACTCGCTTTAAAATCCTTAGATCTGACCAAAGTGATTGAAATAGATGATCACGTAGAATTTGGACAAGTGGCTGCCTGTGCAGGTGGTGCTTGTTCTATAGAATAATTTGTTTTTGTTTTCGTTTTTTGATGATTGATGAATACAGCCCCAATGTTTCTACATTTTGGGGCTCTTTTTTTTTGTCAAAACGAGAAAAATTTATTAACTTTACAGACTAAAATCAACAAAAATATGGCAAAAGCAACTAAAGAAGCTCCAGAGAGCAAAGGAAGATTTCAAGATGCACTTGATAAGTTAAACAAAACTTATGGTGTAGGAACTGTTCTAACATTAGACAGTAAAACAACAGGTGATTATGATATCATCAGTACAGGAAGTATTGGTTTTGATCATATTACATTAGGAACAGGAGGATTTGTTAAAGGAAAAATGTATGAACTGATGGGATGGGAAGGTTCAGGCAAATCAACAATTTGTGGACATGCTGTAGCAGAATGCCAAAAGAAAGGTGGTGTTGTTCTGTATATAGATGGCGAGCATGCTGTTGATAAACATTATTTTGAAGCTCTTGGTGTTGATACAGCTAAGATGCTTATTGCTCAGCCATCATGTGGTGAGGAAGGTTTTAATATTGCTATGGAAATGATTGAGACTGGTACAATTGATCTCATCATTATCGATTCAGATTCTTCATTGATTCCTAAGAAAGTCCTTGATGGTGAGGTGGGT
>Ga0214919_10005131_pt1 | contig 18745 bp, 14 predicted proteins | sample LL1503_MetaG_FD_177994 | JGI IMG/M metagenome (GOLD analysis project Ga0214919, IMG submission 177994) | Freshwater microbial communities from Lake Lanier, Atlanta, Georgia, United States - LL-1503 | ecosystem: Environmental > Aquatic > Freshwater > Lake | place: USA: Georgia | collected...
TTCTTTATTGCCCATTCTGCCACTGCGAAATACGGTCCTATTTCCAGGCGTAGTAATACCTATTACTGTAGGAAGAGATAAAAGCATTCAAGCCGTAAAGGCTTCTTATAATAAGGATAAATTAATTGGGGTGGTTTCTCAAAAGGATGGCAATATAGAAGATCCTACACCATCCGATTTATGTCAAATAGGTACTGTTGCAAAAATCATTAAAATGATTAAGATGCAGGACGGTGGTACCACTATTATTATTCAAGGTAAAAAGCGTTTTGAATTATTGGAGATGAAAGAAGAAGATCCTTTTTTCAAAGCCAGTGTAAAAGTATTAGTAGAAGATAAGGTAGAGAAAGAGAACCAAGATTTCCAAGCCTACTTATCTAACATAAAAGATTTAGCTACTCAAATTATTCAGTTGTCTCCAAATTTCCCATCGGAGGCCGCTATGATTTTAAAAAATATTGAAAGCCCTTTATTTCTTATCAATTTTGTAAGCAGTAATTTAAATGTAGAAATAAGTGATAAGCAAGCCTTATTAGAGCAACATAATATCAAGCTTAGGGCAGAAAAATTAATTCAGTTTTTACAACAAGAATTACAGTTTGTTGAATTGAAAAATAAGGTGGCCAATAAAACACGCACCGAAATAGATAAGCAACAACGCGATTACTTTTTACAACAACAATTAAAAAGTATTAAGGATGAATTAGGCGGAGACCCTAATGAGCGCGAAGTGGCGGAAATGAAAAAGAAGGCAGAAGGGAAGAAGTGGCCAGAAGCCGCCAAAAAGTTATTTCAAAATGGTTTGGAAAAATTGGAGCGTATGCATCCTAGTACCCCAGACTATTCTGTAGTGTATAATCATCTAGACTTATTATTAGACCTGCCTTGGGAAGAATATACAGCCGATAATTATGATTTAAAAAATGCTAAGAAAGTTTTAGACGCCGACCATTATGGAATGGCCAAAATCAAAAATAGAATTTTAGAGTACCTAGCGGTGCTTAAAATTAAAGGCGATATGAAAAGTCCTATTTTGTGTTTCTTAGGTCCTCCAGGAATTGGTAAAACTTCTTTAGGAAAATCAATTGCGCATGCTATTGGTAGAAAATATATTAGAGTAAGTTTAGGCGGCTTACATGATGAAAGTGAAATTAGAGGACATCGTAAAACCTATATTGGTGCCATGCCAGGTAGAATTGTTCAAAGTCTGCGTAAGGTAAAAACTTCCAACCCCGTTATGATATTGGATGAGATAGATAAAATAGGCAGCGACCACAGAGGCGATCCCTCTTCTGCTTTACTAGAAGTATTAGACCCAGAACAGAACCATAGTTTTTATGACAACTACTTAGAATCGGAATATGATTTAAGTAAAACTTTGTTTATTGCAACGGCCAACGATATTAGCCGTATTCAACCCGCTTTAAGAGACCGTCTAGAAATTATTGATTTAAGTGGATATGCAGTAGAAGAGAAAATTGAAATTGCGAAAAGACATTTACTACCTAAGCAAAGACAAGCCCATGGATTGGATAAAATTAATTTCAAGGTGCTTGACAATGTACTGGAGAAAGTGATTGAAGATTATACCAGAGAGAGTGGTGTGCGTGAATTAGACAGACAGCTTGCTTCTATTATGCGTTATCAAGCTAAAGAATTAGCCTATAAGCATAAGGTGAAATCAACAGTTACTAAAACCGATTTACATAAAATTTTAGGACAGGCTAGGTATAGTAATGAAATTTATAAAACCGTAAATATGCCAGGGGTGGCTGTGGGTTTGGCCTGGACTTATGTAGGAGGAGATATTTTATTTATTGAAGTATTACTTGCTGAAGGTAAAGGTGGTTTAAAATTAACGGGTAACCTAGGTAATGTGATGAAAGAAAGTGTGGACACGGCCCTTACTTATTTACAAAGCAATGCCAAGAAAATTGGGGTTGACCCAAGTTTGTTTACTACAAAGTCAATTCATGTGCATGTGCCAGAAGGCGCAGTGCCTAAAGATGGTCCTAGTGCTGGTATTACCATGCTTACAGCTCTAACTTCTGCATTTACAGGTAGGAAAGTAAAACCTTATTTAGCCATGACTGGTGAAATTACACTGCGTGGTCAGGTACTTCCTGTGGGAGGCATTAAAGAAAAAATATTAGCAGCTAAAAGGGCTGGTATGAAAGAAATTATACTTTGCTGGCAGAATGAAAAAGATATCAATGAAATTGACCATAGTTTTATTAAAGGACTAGAGTTTCATTATGTAAAAAATATGCAACAAGTGCTTGACTTAGCATTAGTTTAAATCCCTAGCTTTGTTCTATGAGAAGGGGGACATTCAAGTTAAGTTGTAAACTATTCATTATTGTTTGTATTGCATTTTTTGTAAATGCCATTTCTGTGCGTGCGCAGCAGTCTAATGCCAATGAAGTTTATCAATTTTTAACCTTACCCTATAGTGCGAAAGCCACTTCCTTAGGTGGCATCAATATTAGTAATCTTGGTTCCGATTTGGGATTAGCTATGTATAATCCTGGCTTGTTGGATCCTAACATGGATAAAATACTTCATTTAAGTGTGAAGTCTTATTTTTCCGATATAAAGCAATACGATTTTAGTGGGGCCCATTTTATACCCAAAAAAAATTGGGTCATTGGTTGGGGTTTACATTATATGAATTATGGGAATATTAAAATGACCGATGTCTCGGGTAATGAGATGGGTAATTTTTTAGCAAATGATTATGTTGCGCAAGTTTCCTTGGCCTCCACTTATAGAACAAATATAAACTTAGGAGCCACACTTAAATTAGTACAATCTAATTATGGAATTTATAAATCTACCGGAATAGCCATGGATTTATCCGTGGTCTATACTTCTTCTAGCAAACTTCTACGCGCCAGTATACTTGCTAATAATGTAGGTGCACAAATTAAATCTTATACCGAAAAAGAAAGGCTGCCTTTAAATATAATTATGGGGGTATCTAAAAAATTAGAAAGTGCACCCATTCAATTTTCAGTAACAGCGCAGCGACTTTCAATTTGGAATAATACATTGTATGATCCAGCTTTTTATAATACTGAAGGGTATAAGGCACCTTCTTCTGCTCAAGATATTTTCAATCATGTTATAATAGGTGCTGAAGCGAATATTGGAGAACAAGTAAGTCTTGACTTTGGCTATAATTTTCTTAGACGCTTCGATTTAAACATTCTAAACCAGCAAAATTGGTTCAATGGATTTAGTGCAGGACTTGGTTTAAAACTACCTCGTGTGACTATTCAATATGGAAATGCTTTTTTTCAAAGAAATTTATACCACCATTTCTCTATTTTCTATTCCTTAAAAAATACGCGTTAGTTCTTTTTTTTAGGGAAGACTGCTTTGGGTTTCGCTGCTTCTTTATTGGCCTTTGGCTTTGTATCTTTAGATTTTGTATCCTTAGAATTATTTTTTATTGGAGGCGTAGTTTTATTAGGAGCACTATTTTTTAAAGGGCTAGCAATTTCAGCATCGGGTAGGGTATAATCCGATTCTGCTTTAATTTCTTCTGTATTTATAATATCATCTATACCTTCTAAGCCGGTACTATCTTTTGAAACAAAATCTATATTGAAGTCATTAGCCATACTCATAGGTCTTTCAAAGCTTGCATTCGGATCTAAATTACATGCAGGGTCGGCAGCTACTTTGCTCATAAAATAAGCCCAGATAGGTAAAGAGGCATGAGCCCCTTGTCCAAAATAGTTATCAGAGAATCTTATATAACGGTCATCACAACCCACCCAAGCACCTGCTAATAGTTGTGGGGTATATCCCATAAACCATAAATCGCTATTGTCATTAGTAGTTCCTGTTTTACCTGCAATTGATTGAGTAGGGACTGCATAAGAATACATGCTTCTTCCTGTTCCTTTTTGAATAACACCTTGCATCATGCTTACAACAGAGTAAGCAGTTACATCACTAATTACTTTTCTTCTTTGAGGAGAATAGCTTTCCAATACATTACCATTTTTATCTTCAATTCTATTAATAAAAAACGGTTGTGCATTATACCCTGCACCTGGGAACATGGTGTAGGCTTGCACCATTTCGTATAAGGAAATTTCAACAGCGCCTAATGCAATGGAAGGGTAAGGTTGTATATCTGACTTAACATTGCACTTCTTTAAATATTCAACAAATTGCTTTGCTGCTTCATTGCTCTTGCCATTAATTTGTTTCATGATATAGGCCGATGCGCAGTTTCTTGATTCCGCTAAGGCCTGTGCCATTGGAATGGAAAGGCCAGTACAAGACTTAGGGGTATTAGGCACCATACCATAACCATCAAAATTTTGTTGTTGATCTTGTACAATGGTATTGGGTGTAAAGCCAGCCTCTTCAATAGCTAAAGAATATAACAAAGGTTTAATGGTTGAACCCACCTGTCTTTTTGTATTAATATTAACGTGATCGTATTTAAATGTTTTAAAGTCTACACCACCCACCCAAGCTTTTACTTCTCCAGTGAAAGGGTCTACAGCTAAAAATCCCGTTTGTAAAGTTTGCTTGTGATACTTTAAAGAGTCATAAGGCGTCATGACCGTATCAATAAAACGGTTTTTATTCCAAGCAAAAACACGCATGGGCAAGGGCTCGTCGAAAGTTTTTCTAATAGCGGCATCCTCTATATCTTCTTTTTTCAAATTCTTCCATCTATCGGTTTGTTTTACCGCTAGTTCTAGTTGCGCACTAAACTCTTTCCAAATTGTACCCGATTTAATATTACTTTGTTGGTTAAATTCTTTTTGTAAATAGGACATATGCTGGGCCACAGCTTGTTCTGCATACAATTGCATTCTAGGATTTATAGTAGTATAAATTTTTAAACCATCTCTGTATAAATCGTAAGGGTCCCCATTATTTTTTTTATGTTCTTTGCACCACTTTTTCATGTACTCACCCAAAGTCATTCTAAAATAGGGGCCAAGGCCATTGTTCTGGTCAAGCTTTTTAAAATTGGTGGCAATAGGCAAAATTTTTAGTTCCTCTGCTTGGGCTGGACTAATATATTTTTGTCCTGCCATTCTACTAATTACTAAGTTTCTTCTTTCTAAGGCCAGCTTAGGGTTTCTATTGGGGTTATATTTGGTAGGTGCATTAATCATGCCTATTAATAAGGCCGCTTCCTCCACTGTTAAGCGGTCGGGCTCTTTTTGGAAAAAAGTTCTTGAGGCATTGCTAACTCCAAAAACATTTTCACTAAAGGGAACGGTATTTAAATAAAGGGTAATAATTTCTTGCTTGGTAAAATTGCGCTCTAGTTTAATGGCAATTATACTTTCCTTAATTTTTTGAATAACACGAAGCAATTTGTTCTTGGTACTCCAATTATCGGTAAATAAATTTTTAGCTGTTTGCATGGTAATGGTAGAAGCGCCACCTTGACTTCCTAGAAAGGCAATGGCTCTTATAAGACCTTCTCCATCTACTCCGTAGTGGTCGTAAAATCTTTTATCCTCGGTAGCTACCAATGCTTGTAATAAATAGGGACTAATATCTCTATACTTTACCGTAATTCGGTCTTCTAAATAAAACTTACCCATGGGCGTGCCGTCCTGAGCATATACCTGGCTGGCTAAGGAGGCGGTAGGGTTTTCAATATCATCTAAGTCGGGCATATCGCCAATCCATCCGAAGTTCAACATTAAAATAAATAATAAAAATACACCAGCAGAAATAAAATAGTATTTCCAAAAAAGGCGTACCCAATTCTTAGGCTTATTTGAATCTTGACTCACTACTATTTTAATTAAGGTTTATAAATATTTTTAAACATATACTGCTGATATTGTTTCAAATCGGCCTCGTCTTTTATGAGCAGTATGTTCGACTTGCTTAATAAGTAAATCTCATATTGCTTCGAAGGTACAAATGATATGATCTCCTTAGTCAGCCTAGGCTTTATTTTATTTATATAATTTTTAGCTAGCTGGCTATTTTCAAAGGACCCAATCCAAACAATATAGCTACTCTCATTAAACTGTACGTAAGTTACATTTAATTTTTCTTTTATAAATTCATCATTATTCAGGTAGGTAAAGGCGTTTTGCATCTCCTTTACAAAAGCAGCGCTTACTTTTTGGGTCGCAAAGGCTATATAATGTTGTTCACTACTATCATTGGTGAAGGCGAGTGGTGGAATTACGGGTGCTATTGATATTACTTTAGAAGTGGTGGTATCCTTTATACTTGAAGTATCCTTACTTATAGAATTATCTTTTTTATTGGGAATCTCTTTTTTGTTTAGCTTGCTTATATCCCCATTTGAATTGGTAGATGAAGCAGTATTTGCGGGGATTGTATTTACTAAAGCAGTGGTATCTAGTATTTCCTTGCTTAGGTTTAATTTAGTTAAATAAGTTTCAGTTTGTTTTCTATTATTCAATTCTTCAACTATACTTTTTGCCCTATCTCTTATTTTTTCATTGGTATTTTGAAGTACAATGGAATCTAATAAAACAATAGCGTTACTATCCATTCTTTGTTGCGCATACATTTTTACTTGTATAAACTTAAAGGGGGTGTACCATTTGGTTCTTCTTAAATTCGTATTTAATTGCGGTGATAATGTGGCAAGGCTTTCCCAATTGCCTATTTGCGATAAAAAATAAGCTTCTTTATAATCGTTAAGTACATCGGCTTCTTTTTTCATTTTAAAGTTTGCCTCTTTTTTCTTTGTGGCATAAAAACCTTTTGGAAATTTGTTTTCTACTAATCTTATAATACTATCCGATTTTTCGTTTAAACTTTCATGCAAGTAATGACTGGCTAAATCCAACATGGCTCTTTCAGTCATAATACTGTCAATATCGTTTGCAATTACTTTAAGATATAGGGGATAGGCCCTTTCAAAGTCGTTTAATTCGAATAAAAAGGTTTCTGCACTTGTTAAAGCAGCTTTGTTCCCATCTTGTTTAGACTTTAAATAAGCGCTACCATCTGTAATCATTTCATATACATTGCTCTTCTCATTCCCTTTGCCAACTGCATTTCCTTTTCCATCCTTACTTAAATCCATTTTTTGCAAAGCATCCTTGCTTAAATTGTTGTTTTGAGTAACGGTTATTGCTTGGCCTTGATCTGCTATACTACTAGCTGAATTAATTATACTTGCTTTTCTTCTCCATCCATCTATATTGGGTCTTTGTCCCCATTTTTGATTAAAGTTTTGCTTGCCTTGCAATAGTGCTGACCTATTGTCAAAGTAAAAATTATTATTATTGTTATCAGTATTGCTGAAATTATTTCTATTCGCCGTTTCTGAAATATAATTAGAGGCAGGAATATTGTCCGTAAAAATATTTTTTAAAGATTCATTTTCAAATTGTATTCTTTTTTGCCAATTTTTATATTGAGCTTCTTGATCCCCAGAATTTAATTGGTATATAAATTGTAAACTGTCTTGAGCTACCATTATTTTTTCATTCGTACTAATGGTGCCTAGCCATTTTTTTCTGGCTTGTATGGTTTCGTAGCTAGGATTTGTTTTTAAGACAGTTTGTAAGCTGTCATAAGCGAGTTTAGCAATACTATATTTATTATTAGTATAACTAATATCACCTAATAGTTCAAATGCCTTTTGCTTTTGTTTTAGATTGGTTCTATTGGTCTTGATAGATTGAATTAACCATTCATTGGCTTTCGCATTGGCTTTGTTTTGAATGGCTAGTTTTGCCATCTCAAAATAAATGATATCGGCATAAGGTTTATACTTATCTCTTTTAATCATTTTTTCAAGGGAGTAGGCAAGCTCCTCCCATGGGTTATTTGCGTTTTTTGCATCATAGCTTATCATACTAATTTTTGCATAAACGCTCACAATGGGGTTCACCGCATTTTGATTCGCTTTTTTAAACCAAGGGTAGGCCTTGTCCCATTTATCGGCCTTCTGCCATAATTGTCCTAATAAATAATACCACCTTGTTTTTACGGCGTCATCAGGAGCATTGTCAATTCCTTTTTCAAGAGCTGAGGCAGCTTTATCATACATCTCCATTAAATAATATCCGTAGGCAAGCTGTTCATTTAAAAAAGGGTGTAATCTTTTAGGGAAAATGGCATCGGCCTCCAATAACTGCAATAAACTAATTCCTTCATTGTACTCTTCTTTCTCAAAATAATTTCTAGCCTGCCATATCATACTTTCATTGCGCACATTTAAGTTCTCAAAAAAGCGATTATTCTCAGCTGTAGCAATACTGAATTTACCTTTTGTATTTCTTAAATTACTACCAATAGGCAAGTCCATTCCATTATCTTTATCGTCGAATGAATAGTTTATAAATTGAAGTATGCTTCCAGCGGTATCAAAGTCTTTATGATATAAGTAGGCCTTGGCTAAAAGTAAGTAGGCGTCATCTACCCAATTGCTTCTAAGGTCGTGTAATACAATATTGGCATTACATCTGTAAATAATAGAGTCGATGCTGTTTTTTGCTATTGTACTTAAATCGTAATCGTAAAAACTAATTAATGTAGTGTAGTCGTCTACATATTCATTTCTAGCTCTTGCAATATTTTCATTCAACTCTTCATCTGCATGGAATAAAAAGTTAAACTGAGAAACTGTATTTTGGTAGGCTCTTCGGCCTAAAGTGTATTTTGTATTAAGCAGGCGTTCATAGGGAAGGGGTTTTTCAATTTCAATTGGTAAAACTTTACCCACTACTTTATTGGCCTTATCGTTCGCAGCCCCTTTCAATTTATTAACCTTGTTTAAAATAAAATCATTTACTTTTTTTTGATTGCTATCTAAAATGGCATTGGCTTTTTTGACAAGCTTGCTATTATTAATATCAAGTAAGGGCTTGCTAGTATCGGTTTTTTGTTGCGGGCTGTCTTGTGTTTTTTTAATGTTGCTTTGTGCGCTAGCCTGAATGCAAAATTGGCTTAGGATACAGATGGCCCAAAACCAATTCGTAGGAAATTTATAAGGGGCTTTTATATGCTGCATAAATGGGTTAAAATCGCCTTAAAAATACATTTATTTCCTATTATTCTCTTAAAAAAATGGAATAGGTTGTATCTTTAACAAGCACACTAGATTATGCCAAAATTAGATATCAATAACACTTTCAAAAGAACCAGTAATACCTACCGATTAGTGGTAATGAATGACGATACTTTTGATGAAGTATTAGCGTTTAGATTGTCTAGAAAATCGGTCTATATTGGCTTCAGTATTACCTTAATATTACTTGTAGGAATGACCATTGCCTTAATTGCTTTTACCCCTCTTAAATATTATATCCCTGGATATGGTACTAAAGAAAGTAGAACTGCATTACAGCTATTGAAAATTAGAACCGATTCATTAGAGCAGGCTATTCATTATAAAGAACAATATCTAGAAGGGATTAAAAAAGTATTGTCTGAAGGCAACCCTAAACAATTAGACACTTTGCCCTTGGTGCTACCAGAAAGCAAACAATCTTTTGATTAATGCCATTACCTTCCTCCCATAATAAAAATAAAGAACAACATCCAGTGAATAGCTTGGCCAAATTTGCAAGCCTGGGAACTCAAATTATTGCTGGTTTATTGATAAGCTTATTTTTGGGAAAAAAAATGGATTTCTATTTTTCCTGGCATAATAGAGCTGCCTGGATTTTTCCTTCTATTTTCATTTTATTCACACTTGTGATGGTGGTGAGAGATACACAACAAAAAAAATAGGTTAAACAATATTATCAATATTTATTAAAATATCCTTTATGTTTTTAAAAAAGAATCTTACTGCCTTTTTATTATTTATGATAGTACTTGTGGCAGGACAAACTATACTATTTAATGACATTGCAGTGCCTGTTAAAATTAATTTTATTTTAACGGTGAACATGATGTTGTTTGCCATGACTTTTTTAAATCATATTAGACTACAAAGAGTGGATAAGACCAACCCAAATGCAATTGTTAGATCGGTTATGATGGGTACACTTCTTAAATTAATTGTATTTGCTGGAGCGGCTTTAACTTATTTAAAACAAGCGAAAGTACCGGTTGGTTACCCAACATTATTAACCAGCATGGTTTTATATTCAGTCTATACTTGGCTTGAGATTAAAATGGTTATTCAAAAAAAATAAGTATCTACAATTAATTTCTTTTTATTTTGGCAAAAGTTGAACATCCTTTACATGCATTAAATACATATTTGCCAGAAGGGGCCTTTGAACCTGTGGTAGAACTTATTAATCATTATAAAGTTCATTTAACGGTTACTAGAGAAAGAAAATCGGTACTAGGGGACTATCGGCATGCAGCCATGGGCTCGAATCATAAGATAACTGTGAATGGAAATTTGAATAAATATGAGTTTCTTATTACTTTATTACATGAGCTAGCGCATTTATTATGTTTTGAACAATATAGAAATAGGGTGGAGGCCCATGGCAAAGAATGGAAAGCTATATATGGTCAACTCTTGGCCCAGTTTATTCAATTAGAAATTTTCCCGGAAGATATTAGAAAGAGTTTGCAAAAAACATTGCTTAATCCTGCTGCCACGGCCAATGGGGAGACTGCTTTGTTATTAGTATTAAGAAGGTATAACCCCGTGAAAAAAGAAGGGGTAATTGTACTTGCCCATTTGAAAGATGGAGAATTATTTATGGAAATAAAAGGTAGGACCTTTAGAAAAATTAAATTAAGACGCAAACGTATTGAATGTATTGAAATTGCTACAGGGAATATTTATTTATTTAGTGCCCTTACTGAAGTACAAATAGTGTAAACAAAAATCGTTAAAGAGAATTTTTGACTTTTTTTATATTTTATAAAAAATCTATAAAACTAAAAACCCTCTCCGATTTATCGGGGAGGGTTTTTAAAAATCATTAGAGAGAATTTTTACTTTTTTATATTTAATAAAAAAAAGCAAAAAATTCTAAGCCACTGCTTGTTTCACCAAGGCTGCTGCCTCGCTTAATTGAATAGCAGACTGCACTTTCAATCCACTCTCATCTATTAATTTCTTAGCTTCTACCGCATTGGTTCCTTGTAAACGAACAATGATAGGTATATTAATATTGCCTAATTTATTAAAGGCTTCAATTACACCCGCTGCAACACGGTCGCAACGAACAATGCCACCGAATATATTAATAAGAATTGCTTTTACATTAGGGTCTTTCATGATAATTCTGAAACCTGCTTCCACTGTTTGTGCATTGGCAGAACCGCCCACGTCTAAGAAGTTAGCCGGCTCACCACCACTTAATTTAATCATATCCATTGTGGCCATTGCTAAACCAGCGCCGTTCACCATACAACCTACATTACCATCTAATTTCACAAAGTTTAAGTTGTATTCTCCTGCTTCTACTTCAGTAGGATCTTCTTCAGAAACATCGCGCATAGCTAATAAATCGGGATGACGCATTAAGGCGCTATCGTCAATATTCATTTTACAATCCACCGCAATTATTTTGTCATCTGAAGTTTTGAATAAAGGGTTAATCTCAAGCATTCCGCAATCTAAACCAACATAAGCATTGTATAAATTCGTTACAAATTTTACACAGCTCTTTAATGCCTCACCGCTTAATCCTAAATTAAAAGCAATTTTTCTTGCTTGAAAACCTTGTAAGCCACCACCTGGGTGTATCCACTCTTTAAATATTTTTTCAGGCGTGTTATGTGCTACTTCTTCAATATCCATACCACCTTCTGTGCTATACATTACGACATTCATGCCTTTTGCACGATCTAATAAAATAGATAAGTAAAATTCTTTAGTAGGCTGAGGACCTTCATAATAAACGTCTTGTGCTACTAATATTTTAGAAACTAATTTTCCAGCTTCGCCAGTTTGAATAGTTACTAAAGTACCACCTAATATATTCTTTGCAAAAGTTTCAATATCAGTTGCAGATTTTCCAACAGCCACACCTCTTTGTTCAGTGCCTACAATTTTTCCTTTACCACGACCACCTGCATGAATTTGTGCTTTGACAACAGCAAATTTGTTTTTTGTTTCAGTGGCAATTTTATTGTAAGCTGCAACAGCGGCTTCCACTGTTTCAACAGCTACTCCTTCTTGAACTGGGACATTGTACTTTTTAAGTAGTTCCTTAGCTTGGTATTCATGCAAATTCATAATAACTAAAATTTTGGCGAAGATAATAGATTATAGGCAGAGATTCCCTCAAAAAATATATTTTGTTGTTTAAACATTGATTTATATCTTTAGATTCTTAAAATAGGACATAAGGCTGTATTTTTGCAGTCTCTATTTTGAAAATATTTAAACAAAAAATCATATGAAAAAAATCATCTTCTCTATTGCAGTGATCGCAGCGTCGATTTCATTGTATTCATTTGCTCCAAAGGCAAAAAATGCGGACGTAGTTACTTTTAACGTGACTGCTCAAAAAAGTAAAGTAGACTTTACGGGTTCTAAAAAAAGCGATTACCATACAGGTTATTTCCCTATCAAATCTGGAGCAGTTCAAGTGAATGGCGGTAAGTTAGTAGGAGGTAGTTTTGTAATTGATATTGCTGGTTTAAAAGTTACAGATGCAGGTGGTGGTGAAAAGTTACAAGGTCATTTATCTTCTGCCGATTTCTTTGATATTACAAAATTTGGTGAAGCTAGCTTTACCATAACTTCTATTGAATACACTAAAGCAGACAGAGCCACTATTAAAGGGGATTTAAACTTAAAAGGGATTAAAGCGCCAGTTACTTTCTCTGCTGTTATTAGAAATGCAGATGATAAAGGTTTCTTCGCTGAAGCATTTATGCCATTCGACAGAACGCTTTTCGGTATCAACTATGGTATTGGAATGATTGATTCTGAAGTTCAATTAGCTATTCATATTTACGGTACTAAGTAATTCGTTTCTAAGAATTACTTAAAACTTTAAGATATAAAAAAGCCCTCCGAATTTCGGAGGGCTTTTTGCTTATCATTATTTTAAAAGAAAAATAAAATTAACGATAAGCATTTTAATTATTTTAAATACCGTATCTCTCTTTTAATACATGCAAATGATGCAAGGCATGGCCAAAAATAATAAAGCTCAATGCATTAACAGACATGGGATTTTCGCTAGCAATACCTTTTTGTTTCCAGTCTTCTTCCGTAAAAGAATTAAATAAGAAATTGGTAGATTGTCTAACTATTTTCCATTCTGCAATCATCTCTTTCCAATTGCGATGTGCAGCAGTGGCGTTCTTTGCATAGGCGTTTTCATCAAAGCCAGGAATAGAAATAGTTTCTTTTCTAGCAATGGCTAAGGCTCTATAGGCAAAAATCCTTTCCGTATCAATAACATGTTGAAACATTTGCTTAATTGTCCATTTGTCCTCAGCATAAGCAAAATTTATTTTCTCTAATGGAATGGCATTCCAAGAATCTATAATGCGGTCATTGTATTGTTGTACTAAAATGGAATAGTCTTTACCACTTGTATAGTTAATATAAGTTTGATAATAAGGGCCGTATTCGGTTGCACTGGGTCTGGGCATATTTTATTTTTATTCGTTTAATATTAGTTGAAATTTTTACAAATCAAATTGTATGCCTTGCGCTAATGGCAAATTATTGCTCCAGTTAATAGTATTGGTTTGTCTACGCATATAGGCCTTCCAAGCATCTGATCCACTTTCTCTACCACCGCCTGTTTCTTTTTCACCCCCAAAGGCGCCACCAATTTCAGCACCACTGGTTCCAATATTAACATTGGCAATACCGCAGTCGCTTCCACTTTGTGATAAAAATAATTCAGACTCTCTCATATTCAATGTCATAATCGCAGAAGATAATCCCTGAGGCACGCCGTTTTGAATGGCAATGGCTTCTTCTAATTTGGAATACTTCATCACATATAAAATAGGAGCAAAAGTTTCATGTTGTACAATAGCATAATGGGGAAGTGCTTCAGCAATACAAGGTTTTACATAACATCCACTTTCATAACCCTTACCTTCTAATACACCACCTTCCACTAAAAATTTACCACCTTCTTTTTTACAAGCTTCAATAGAATTCAAATACATTTTTACAGCTTCTTTATCTATCAAGGGGCCCATATGATTTTTTGAATCCAAGGGGTCGCCAATTTTAATTTGCCCATAAGCCTTGGTTAATTTTGCCACAAAACTATCATATACTTTTTCATGTATAATTAAACGTCTTGTACTAGTACATCTTTGGCCAGCAGTACCAACGGCTCCAAACACAGCACCAATTAAAGACATATCTAAGTCGGCATGTTCTGAAATAATAATTGCATTATTGCCGCCTAATTCTAAAATTGTTTTTCCTAAACGCTCTGCCACTGCTGTATTTAATAATTTGCCCATTCTGGTAGAACCAGTTGCAGAAACTAATGGAATGCGCGTGTCTTTTGAAATCCATTCTCCAACTTCACGTCCTCCTTGAATTAAATTATTAACACCCTCTGGTACATTGTTGTCTTTAAATACTTTGGCAATAATATTTTGTATAGCATTACCACATAAAGGTGTTTTTTCACTAGGCTTCCATACTGTGACATTACCACAAACCCAGGCAAGTGCAGCATTCCAGCTCCATACAGCTACGGGGAAATTGAAAGCAGATATAATACCTACAATACCTAATGGATGCCATTGTTCATACATTCTATGTGAAGGTCTTTCACTATGCATGGTAAGTCCATATAATTGTCTTGAAAGACCCACTGCAAAATCGCAGATGTCAATCATTTCTTGTACTTCTCCTAAACCTTCTTGTAAACTTTTACCCATTTCATAACTTACTAACTGGCCTAGTGCCTGTTTTTCTTTTCTTAAAGCATCACCCATTTGACGCACCACTTCTCCTCTCTTAGGTGCTGGCCAATTTCTCCATTCTATAAAAGCAGCTTGCGCAGTCTTAATTATTTTTTCATAAGTTTCTTTATCTGTACTTATAACGGTTCCTATTTCTTTATTATCCACAGGAGAAGAAGATGCAATGATTGCTCCTTTACTATTATGCCAAACAGTTCCTGTTGAACTTCCTTCGTTTTTCTTTTCTAATTGAAGTTGTTGTAAAAATTCCATGATTGTATTATTTATAAATTAGACTTTCATTTTCTCAATAAGACCCGTGGTTGAAAAACCTTCTACAATGGGGTTGATAATTACTTTTCCTCCATTCGCAATTACTTCTTTACCACCTACTACTTGATCAATTGTATAGTCGCCACCTTTTACTATTACATCGGGTAGCAATGCCGTTATTAATTCAAGTGGGGTTTCTTCTTCAAATACAATTACTGCGTCAACCACAATTAAATTGGCAAGGACAATGGCCCTGCTTTCTGTGTTATTAATAGGACGGCTAGGACCCTTTAATTTCCTGACACTTGCATCGCTATTTAAGCCTACAATTAAATAGTCGGCTTCTGCTGCTGCCTGTTTTAGTGAAAATAAATGTCCCGGGTGTATAATATCAAAGCAACCATTGGTAAAAGAAACTTTTTTGCCTGTGACTTTTAAGGCCGCCATCATTAATTTGGCTTGATCCACCGTCATTATTTTTTTCTCAATAGCATCTCCCGTTTTCATCTTAAATTTTTTGCTTGTTGAATAATGGAAGCAGGATTAATGCGATGCCTCCTAAAACGATAACAATAATGAATTGTGAAAACCATTGCAAAGTACCATTCGCTAATCCTAGTGTGTAATCCACTCCATTTAATTCTAATACTTTTGCCATAAAATAGGCATAAGCGCCAATACCACCTGGTGTAATAATCATACCTATGCTTGCAAAGGCTAAACAACTAATAGCAGTTTGAAAAGAACTTCCTGTTCCCTCTGTAGCATACAAGCCTACATAGGTGGCTAATAAATATAAAAACCAAATGGCGAAAGAGTAAAAGAAAAATAAATTATGTTTTTTTAATTTAGTCGCACTCATCACACCTTCCCAAACACCTGCAATAATTTTTTGGATAGTGCTTATGGCATTTTGCATTTTTGATTTGAAAAACCAAGGCACTGCAAAAATTAAAATGAGTAGTACAGCAATAATGATATAAGTATTTTGATTGCTGCTGCTTGCATCGCCTGCGGCTTTTCCATAAGTTTTAAATTGATTCCATCCAGCTTCCACCACACTAAATTGAAGGGTAAGGGCTAATAGGAATACAATACCCAAGCTAATAACATCAAAGGCCCTTTCGGCAACAATCGTACCTACAATTTTTTCAGCAGGTACTTTCTCGTATTTTGAAAGTAGGGTGCATTTTAAAACCTCACCTAATCTAGGAACGGCCAGGTTAGCCAAATAGCCTATTAAGACCGCAAAAAATGTATTGATAACGGAGGGCTTATATCCAAGGGGTTCCATAATTAAACGCCACCTTAAGGCACGCACTAAATGAGAAAGCCCAAGAATAAGACCTACAGGGAAAATGATCCATAATTTTGACTTCTTTAGGGCGATGGTAAATTTATCCCATTCTTGAGGGGGGATTTGGTGTAAACTCCACCAAATCAATAAAATGCCTATGAAAAAGAAGAAGGCTATTTTAATAAATTTACTCATGGGTATTCTGGTTAAACAATTCTCTGCAATTTACGACCAATTGTCTACAAATGAAGGGGGGAGAGGGTATTTATTAGTCTTTTTTGTTGTTTCTTAAAGTCCTTACAATTACGTACCTTTGCACACTCAAACTTAGATTTGAGTTAAACCCAAAAGGAATGTCTGAAAAAAAACGAATCTTATATATCGCCACAGAAATGTCGCCCTATTTAGAGCTGACCGAATTTGCTGAGGTAATTAATAAGCTCGCCATTAAAAGTAACGACAGTGGATTAGAAGTTCGTTGTATTATGCCTCGTTTTGGGGTGATTAACGAAAGAAGACATCGTTTACATGAAGTGGTTAGACTATCAGGAATTAATGTTCAATTAGACGGAGACGACTATCCATTACAAATTAAAGTGGCTTCTTTACCCAATGCCCGTTTACAAGTTTACTTTTTAGAGAACGAAGACTTTTTCAAGCGCAAACAAATTTTTCATGATGAAACTGAAAAATGGTTTGATGATAATGCCTTAAGAACTATTTTCTTCTGCCGTGGTGCTCTTGAGACAGTGAAAAAATTTGGATGGCCTCCAGATATTATTCATTGTAGTGGTTGGATGACTGGATTAATCCCAGCCTATATCAAACATGCTTATAAGAAAGAACCTGTTTTCTCTAATGCTAAAGTTGTTTTCACTATTGGTCAAAATACATTTGAAGAAAAATTCAATAAAGATTTATTAACAAAGGCTATCATCAACACCAATATTAAAGACAAAGATTTAGAACCTTTCAAGGATTTAAACAATGCTGCTTTATTTAGAGGAGGTGCCACTTATGCAGATGCCATTTCTTTTGGATCTGATATTATTGATAAAAAATTAGTATCAGAATTTTCTGCTGTTAAAGGAAAAAAAGTAGTTCCTTTTAATGGATGGGACTCCGATTTAACAGAGTATTTAGATTTATACAACGAACTTGCATCTAAGTAAAGACAAATTAAATTCATGGTATCAAATAATACAGTAAGAATATTTATTATATCTCTTTTTTCAACGCTACTTTTTTCGGCTTGTACAAGAATTGGCAGTTCTGAATTAGGTCTGGGCTTATTGCCTTCCATGGATGCTTATAATACAAAAGACACTATACTAGATGTAATCACTGAAACAGTGGATAGGACAGATTCAATGAGAGTCTACGCTTCAGATGATCATGTACTTGGTAATATCACCAACGATCCTGTTTTTGGAACCACGAATGCTTCTATGTATTTTCAAGTCAAGCCTAGTTTTTTTCCTTTTTTCATTGCAGGCAATAAAGACAGTTTAATTGTTGACTCTGCAGTTTTGGTTTTATCTTACAAAGGATTTTATGGAGATACCACGAAGCCTGTAAAAATTCAATTAAAAAGAATTAGTCAAGCAACACCTTTGGATGCCTTTAAATTATATGCTTCTAACTATCCTGAATTATATAATTTTAAAACCGATCAAAATTTAGGAGAGACTACTGTCGATTTCGCTAGACTAGGAGATTCCTTGTATACACGTTTTGAAGCTTCTACTAATACTATTAGAATCAAATTATCAAAAAGTTTTGCTACTCAATTTTTGAAAGAGTTTGATTCTAACAATGCTTATAGAAGTGATACTACACTTCGTGCTTATTTTCCAGGATTTGCTTTAACAGCTGATGAGTCTGCGAATAAAAATGTGCTACTTAAAATTAATTTATTAGATACTAATACAAAATTGGCTCTTTATTATAATACCAATGCAACAGCTTTTGATGCTAAGGTTGCAAGAGATACAACAGTGGTTAATTTCAAGTTTAGTATTTATAGTAACGGGGATGTGAATTTTATTAAAAGAAATAGAGCAGGATCGGAGTCGGCCAACCATATTAATAAAGTAGCCAATGACTCATTGGTCTATGTGCAAACAAGTCCAGGCACCATGGTGAAAGTTAAAATTCCTGGTTTGAAAACTTTTGCGAATAAAATTATACATAGGGCTGAACTTATAGCGGAGCAAGTGCCTTCATCTGCAGGGGCAGCAGGTAGCTTAGAATCAAAATTATTGCCTCCTAGGTATTTATTTTTAGCTGCTTACGATTCGGCCAATCAATTATTTCGCAATGTGCCTAACGATTTTCAAGGCACCACCAATGCTAGCTCTTTTACACAGTTTG
>Ga0214919_10005132_pt1 | contig 18744 bp, 17 predicted proteins | sample LL1503_MetaG_FD_177994 | JGI IMG/M metagenome (GOLD analysis project Ga0214919, IMG submission 177994) | Freshwater microbial communities from Lake Lanier, Atlanta, Georgia, United States - LL-1503 | ecosystem: Environmental > Aquatic > Freshwater > Lake | place: USA: Georgia | collected...
GACGAGGTGATCGTACCGTCCAACACCTACATCGCCAGCTGGCTCGCGGTCACCCATGTCGGCGCCAGGCCGGTGCCGGTCGAGCCCGACCCCGACAGCTTCAACATCGACCCGGCGCGCATCGAGTCCGCGATCACGCCGCGCACCCGGGCGCTGCTGCCGGTGCACTTGTACGGCCGGCCAGCCGAGCTGGCGTCAATCCTCGAGATTGCGCGCCGCCACGGCCTGCGTGTGCTCGAGGACGCGGCGCAGGCTCATGGCGCGAGCTACCGTGGGCAGCGGCTGGGCGCGCATGGCGACGCGGTGGCCTGGAGCTTTTACCCCGGCAAGAACCTCGGCGCGCTGGGTGATGGCGGTGCGGTCACGACCCGCGACGGCGCATTGGCCGACCGGCTGCGCCAGCTGCGCAACTACGGCTCTAGCGCCAAGTACCACAACGCCGAGATCGGCTTCAACGCCAGGCTAGACGAGTTGCAGGCTGCGCTGTTGCGTGCCAAATTGCCGCAGCTAGACGCTGACAACCGCCAGCGCGAGCTGATCGCGCAGCAATACCTGGCCGGGTTGGCAGGTGCGAGCCCGGCGCTGTCCCTGCCATCTCAGGCGAGCGAGGCCCGCAGCGCCTGGCATTTGTTCGTGCTGCGCCATCCACAGCGCGATGCGCTGGCCCGCCGGCTGGCCGCCGACGGCATCGGCACGGTGATCCACTATCCGGTGGCGCCGCATTTGCAGCCGGCATACGCGCCGCTGGGCTGGCGGCCCGGTTCGCTGCCGATCGCCGAAGCGATGCACGCCGAGGTGCTGAGCCTGCCGATCGGCCCGACCCAGACCGCCGAGCAGACCGACCAGGTGATCGTGGCGCTGCGCCGCGCGCTGGCTGAGATCGACCGGCATTGAAGCGAGGCCACGATGGACATCGTCACACTGATCCCGGCTTACAAGCCGCAATACCTGGCCGAGTTGCTGAACTCGCTGCGACTGCAGACCTGCCCGTCGCGCCAGATCCTCATTGCCGACGACAGCCCCGGTGGTGAGTTCCGCGCCGCGCTGTACTCGGACGCGATGGCGCCGCTGCGCGCGGGCCTGAACATCGAGTGCCACGAAGGCCCGCGCCGCGGCGGCTACGCCAACATGATGCACCTGGTGCGACTGTGGGATGGGCGCTCCGAGCTGCTGCATTTGATGCTGGACGACGATGTCTGCTACCCCGATTTCTACCAGCGCCACCTGGTGGCCCACGCATCGGCGGCGTTTTCCTGCTCGATCAGCCGGCGCTGGACTGCCAACGAGCTGGGTCAGCCGATCAAGGGCCAGCCCTTGCCGCCCTTGGTGTCGAATTGCGCGCACCGCTTGGTGTCGCTAGACGGCACCTTGGTCTGCGCGACCACCGCGACCGAATGCAAGAACTGGTTTGGCGAGTTTTCCAACGCGGTGTTCCGCGCCGACAGCGCGGCGCTGCTGCTCAAGCCCGAGTTCGGCGGTGTCTCCTACGCCGGGCTGTGGGACCTGGGCGCATTCATGGCCGCGAGCCTGCGCGCGCCGATCGGCTATCTGCAAGACCACCTCGGCTATTTCCGCACCGGTGCGCTGGGCAATTCGGCCAAGTTCTTCGGCCCCTACATGAAAGGCGCTCACCTGGGCTATGCGGCGCTGGCGCTGGGCGCGCATCGTATCGGCCAGTACAGCGCGGCGCAGGCGCGCAACACCTTCTCGATCCTGGCCAGCGTGATGCCGCAGCGCTATGGCAACCAAGAAGACATGCAGGCTTTTATCGCCTTGTTGCCCGCGATGGCCATCGGCGACGAACTCGCTCAGGACTCCTTCGTCGAGATCTGGCATGCCTATCTGCGCCACCATGGGTTCTGAGCGCCCCAGGGCCGGCCGAAGCCGGCCGCCCCCATTCGGGTCCAGCAAAGTGGCGAAGCCACATTTTCTTGAGAGGCCATCACCATGAAACTTCGTCTGGCCCGTTACAGCGCGCTGATCAGCGCGACGTCGGCGTTCGAGCTCGAGTCGCTGGTGCGCGGGCTGCTGGTGCATTACTTCTTCCATGTCTCGAACAAGCCCATCGTCGAAGTGGTCGGCGGCGACCCCAGCCAGCCCAGACTGTTGAACCTGCTGTCGCCCACGGTCTTCAAAGGCAGGGGGCGGATCAGGCTCGCGTCGACGGCGGTTTTCGGTTGGGTCAGCTCGCCCGGCAGCTATAGCTGCAGCTACCTCGAGGCGCGCAATCCCGATGCGCTGATCGAGATCGGCGAGCGCAGCACCGTCAACAACAGCGCCAGCCTGATCGCCGAGGGCGCGGGCATCAGCATTGGCGCGCGCTGCCTGATCGGCACCGAGTTTCAGGCGCTAGACACCAACGCCCACGATCTGGTGCCGGGCCGCCGCCACCTGCCCGACCCGCGCACGCGCCAGGTGCTGGTCGGCAACGACGTCTTCATTGGCTCGCGCGTCACGCTGCTCAAGGGCTGCCGCATCGGCGATGGCGCTGTGGTCGCCGCGGGCAGCGTGCTGCCGCCAGGGTTCGAGGTACCGCCGCTGGCGATCGTGGCCGGCAACCCGGCCAGAGTGGTCGGGCGGGTCAGCGATCGGAGGCAACAGGTCCCGGTCGCTGATGTCGAGATGAAATAACTAAACAAATACGCGACATTTATGTCCCAAGCCTATATCGCGATGACCGGGCTGAGCCTGACCGAGAACCTGGGTTCACAGATGTGGCACTTTGCCTCGCTGTATGCGATCTCGCGCCGCACCGGTCACCGCATCGTGTTCTTCCGCGAACACGCCGATCTCGGCAAGGGCTTGCGGCTGCACCGCCATTTCGCAGCGCTGCCGTTCGAACTGGTCTCGATCGCATCGCTCAGCGAGGCCGAGCGCCAGCATTGGGTCTACCCGGTGCCGCGCGACCTGCTGGTCGACAGCGGAGTGTTCCAGCTCGACCCCCAGCGCAACTACAACTTCACCGGCTTGTTCAGCTCGTACCGCTACTGGTACCCCCGGCGCTCCGAAGTGGCCCAGCTCTACCGCTTCGACGACGCAACCCTTGCCCAAGCCGGTGCGCTGGTGGCCCGCGCCGGCGCGGGCGGGCGCCAGGTGGTGGCTGTGCATGTGCGGCGCGACGACTACCTCAACGCCATCTTCATCAACCTGACGCGCGACTATTACGACGCCGCGTTTGCCGAGTTCGACCCCGCGCAAGTGCGCTTTCTTGTTTTCAGCGACGACCTGGCCTGGTGCCGGGAGGCTTTTGCCGACACGCCCAATCTGTGCTTCTCTGACGCACCGTCACCGGTGGTCGACCTGTGCGCGATGTCGCTGTGCGACCACAACATCATCGCCAATTCGTCGTTCAGCTTCTGGGGTGCATTCCTGAACCGTCACGCTGGCAAGCGCGTGTTCTGCCCGGCCAAGACCTTGAAGTCCGACCGCGCGATCCCGCATTTGAACCATGGCTGGTACCCGGACGAGTTCACCGCCATCGAGGCCGGCAATGTCTGAGCGCCCCAAGGCCGGCCGAAGCCGGCCGCCCCCCGTGGGGATCAAGCAAAGTGGCAAAGCCACATTTGCTTGAATGCGCCCCAAGGCCGGCCGAAGCCGGCCGCCCCCCGTGGGGATCAAGCAAAGTGGCAAAGCCACATTTGCTTGAGAGCCTGTGCCTCAGCGTGAGCGCTCAGGCGATGGCGTTAGTAGGCCTTGCTGCGCCGCCTTGATCTGCAGCGCCAGGACCTTGAGTAGATCCGGCACTGGGCAAAGCTGCCGGCGATGAACCACAGCCCGGGCTGGGCGGTGCGTGTCCACATGTTGCGCAGTTCCTGCGCTTCGTCGTCGAAGCCCCAGATCGGGCCGACCCGCTCGGCCACCGTATCGCCGAACAAGCTGCGCACCATGAACTCCAGGCCTTGGTAGCCCGTCGCGAGCACGATCAGGTCGGCCGCGATCGGGTCGCCGCTGCGCAGTGTTGCGCCGCTGGCCACAAACCCAACGATCTCCGCGTAGTGTTCGAGCCGGATTTTTCGCTGTGCGATCAGGTTCGAGCAGCCGACGTTGAAGTAATAGCCGCCGCCGTGCTGCAGGTATTTGAATTGCCAACCGGTCTCGTCGTCTTTGTCGATCTTGAAGCCGACGCGGGTCAGGTCGTTAAGCAGTTGCTGGTCTAGCACCGTCGCTTGCTTGGCCATTGAGCGGTGGGCTGTCTTCATCAGCGCCAGCGGCATCGATGCGGTGATCAGATCGCAGTCCTCTAGGGCATGTCCCTCGTTGTACAGCACATACGGCAGTTGCGCGCTCGGCTCGATGTTGAGCACCAGGGTCGGACTGCGCTGCACCAGCGTGACCCGCGCGCCGTTTGAATGCAGGTCTTGCGCGATGTCGTGGCCGCTGGTGCCGGTGCCGATGACCATGACGTCGCGCTGCTGCCAGGGCGTTGCGTCGCTGTATTGGTGCGAGTGAATCACCTGGCCTCGGAAATCCTCCAGGCCCGGGATGTTGGGCAGTTTGGGGGCATCGCTCATGCCGGTGGCCATCACGACATGCTTGGGATGCATGGTCCGGCTGCTGCCGTCTGCCAGGCGCAGCGTCACGGTCCAGCGCTCGGTCTGGGCATCGTAGCTGCCACCTGAGAACTCGGTGCGGGTCCAGAAATCGAGCTCCATGATCTCGACATAGGCCTCGAACCAGCCTGCCAGCTTGTCCTTGGGGATGTAGGTCGGCCAGTTGGCGGGAAACGGTAGGTAAGGCAAGTGGTTGACATGGACCTGGTTGTGCAGCGTCAACGCGTGATAACGCTTGCGCCAGTTGTCGCCGATGCGCTGTTCGCGGTCGACGATCAGCGCGTCGACGTTCAACTGCCGCAGACGGGCGGCGAGCGACAGCCCGGCATGCCCGCCGCCCACGATCAGCACTTCGGGGTCTTTGTCTGCGTAAGCGCTGGCCGCCTGGCGTCGGTCCAGCCAGTTCGGGCCGCTGAAATCCCTGGAGTCGGCCGCACCGTGCGGCCGTCGGCTGCCGACGCTTTCTTCGCTGCCCTTGATCTCATCGACGGCGGTCAGCAGCGTCCATGCCTTGTAGCTTGAGCTGGCTGGGTCCAAGCTCAGTCGCAGCACGCCATGTCCGCGAACGCTGACGGTCTCGAACTTGAAGAATGCTTCGATGGCTTGTGATCCGGCGCGGGTCACTTGGCGCGGCCTGATTCGCTGCGGATCGATCGCGAAACCGGCGGCGCCTTGGCCGTGGCGCAGCAACTGGTCGACGACGCTGGCCGTGCCACTGACGGTCTTGACGTCCCAGGTCAGTGCCAGCAGGTCGCGCCAGTGGGCGGCGGGTGTGAACAAGGCGGCCAGGCCTGCAGCGTCTGATCCAGCCAGTGCGGCCTCGAATTGCGCCAGCCAATGGTTCACCGCCGAAGGCAGCGAATCGTCTGTGTCGTCTGTGTCGTCTGTGTCGTCTGTGTCAATAGGCATGGCAAGGTTCTCGATGTCGACGCGATGGCGGGATATGGCGCAACTCTGGGCAAGAGATCGCCGGTGCCGGAATCATCCCTCATTGCGTGGGATGCTGCTGCGCTGGCTGGCCGCAAGATGTTGACGCCAGCGCTGGCGTCGATGCACGCTGCTGCGCTCTTCGATGCCAGCCGATCCATCCGAAACTGCCCCATGCTCAAGCTGTTGCGCCGCCTGATGTCCCCGCGCCCTGGCCGTGCCGATTCGCTGGCCATTGAGCATTGGGCTGACGACCTCGGGTACCGCTTCATGCGGGTGCGCGGTGTTCGGGGCTGGGTGGTCGAAGGCCAGCAGGGGGCGCAATCCTGGCGCATCGAGTGGGGTGCGTCTCAGCGGGCTTACATCGAAGGGATGGAGTTGCGGATCATCGCCGAGGTCGGTCTGCCCAAGGGTGTGGTGGCGGTGGTGCTCAACCGCAGCCTGTTGGCGGTGATGGAGGAGACGGTCTACGACCAGTTCATCGGCGATGTGCAGACCCGCATCGACACCGACACGCCACCCGAGATGCGTTGGCTGGTGATGTACCCACAGTTAGGCGCCCGCCCATTGGGCCGCTTGCACCCGCGCTATGGTGCGGCCGGCAACGACACGCTGGGCTTGCAGCAATGGCTGGCTGGCCCGCTCGAGCAGGCGCTGGCCAACAGCGCGATGGCGGTGGGCCCCGATCAACCGGTGGTGCTGGCCGTCGGTCGCGGCCGCATGACGCTGCGCACGCCGATGTCTCGGCCCGATGTGCTGGCCTTGGCGATCTGGTTGCCTTTGTTCGAGCAGGCCTTGCGAGCGGTCGCCCGACTGGGTGCCGGAGGGACTGCAGCCGACGGACCGATGGAGCAGGGCACTGCTGACAGCCGGTCGGCCGGCCGTTCAGCCTGAACCGTGCGCAGGGCTTGCGCGCTGCCTCATGCCTGGCAGGCGAAACGCCAGCCGAGCTCGGCCAGCGGGCGGCTGGCCGCGCCGGTGCTGCGAGCCTGCTCACTGGCCGCCGTGCCGTCGACCACGCGCTTGGCGATGCCTTGGGTGATGGCCGCCAGGCGAAACAGGTTGTAGGCCAGGTAGAAATTCCAGTCGGTCATCAACTCGTCGGCCGAACCCCGCCCGGTGCGCTCGCAGTAGCGTTGGATGTAGCGCCGCTCAGCGGGGATGCCCAGCGCGTCCAGATCGAGCCCAGCGACGCCACGGAACACGCCGGGTGTGATGTGCCAGCTCATGCAGTGGTAGCTGAAATCGGCCAGCGGATGGCCGATGGTCGACAGTTCCCAGTCGAGCACCGCGATGATGCGTGGCTCGTCGGGATGGAAAATCAGGTTGTCGAGCCGGTAATCGCCGTGGACGATGGCGACCTGGTCTTCGTCGAGCGCGCTGGCAGGCAAATGCTCGGGCAGCCAGGCCATCAGCTGGTCCATCTCGGGCATGGGCTCGGTGATCGAGGCTTGGTACTGCTTGGTCCAGCGCGTGATCTGACGCGAGAAGTAATTGCCCGGTCGACCGAAGTCGCCCAGCCCGACGGCTTTGACATCGACCCCGTGCAAGGTGGCGAGCACCCGGTTCATCTCGTCGTAGACCGCGCCGCGCTCATTCGGCGTCATCCCGGGCAGCGACTGATCCCACAGCACCCGACCTTCGACGAACTCCATCACGTAAAAGGCCCTGCCGATCACCGACTCGTCTTCGCACAGCACATGCATTCGCGCCACCGGAACACCGCTGAGCGCCAGTGCGTCCATCACCCTGAACTCGCGTTCGATCGCATGCGCCGAGGGCAGCAGCTTGTCGCGTGGCCCAGGCTTGCTGCGCATCACATAGGCGCGGCCCGGGGTGATCAGTTTGTAGGTCGGGTTGGACTGGCCGCCGTTGAACTGTTCGATCTCGAGCGGGCCGCTGAAGCCCGCCATGTTTTGGCTCAGCCAGGTCTGCAGTGCTGTGACGTCGAAAGCGTTGCGCTGCGACACAGTGCCGCTGCCGGTGAATTGGTCCATAAAGTTTTCAGTCTCCAGATTGGCCCTTGGGGGCAGCGCTTGGGCTGCGCAAGAGCCCGCGGGCCGGGCAATAAGTTTTGGCTTCAGCCTTCAGCGATGTCGAGCAACTTGTCGCGCGACAGCACGACCAGTCTGGTGGGTTCGACCCTCACGGCACCTTCGCGCTCGAAGCCTTTGAGCTCTTGGTTGACGCGCTGTCGTGACGCTCCCAGCAACTGGGCCAGATCCTCCTGGGCCAGTTGCAAGCCGATGCGGATTTCTTCGCCCTGCTCGATGCCGTAGCTCTTGGCCAGCATGATGATCTGCTTGGCCAGGCGCGCCGACAGCGGCTTGGTGTTGAGGTCCTCGAACTGGTTGAACATCAGCCGCAGCCTTCGGCAGTTCAGCCGCAGCAAGGCGTCGTAGAGCTCTGGATGCTGGGCCAGCAATTCCTTGAAATCGGCCTTGCGCACGCACAGCAAGGTGGTTTCGCCGTGGGCATCGGTGTCGTGGGTGCGTGGCAGTCCGTCGAACAGCGAGATGTCGCCGAACCACACGCCGGGCTCGCAATAGGTCAGCGTGACCTGTTTGCCAGCGAGCGACACCAGCGAGACCCGCACCGTGCCGCGCGCCACACCGCACCAGTCCTCGGCCGGTGTGCCGCGCGAGGCCAGCGTCGCACCGTCGGCCAAGCGCCGGACGTAGGTTCTCGACAGGATCGCATGGCGCAAGGGCTGAGAGAGCTTGGAGAACCATGCGCCTGACTCGATGTTTTGTCGCTCTTCAATGCTAAGAACTGGGGTATTCATGTCTTGTCCCGGGCGCGACAACGGCGCCTTCCACCCTATCCTATCGCTGCGCGCGGCCCTGACTTGGCCAAGGGCGATTTTTCGTGCCCGAGCTAGACCTCGATTCGGTCACGACTGGCGTCGGCGGCTACGAACTCAAACCGCCTCGTTGTGGTGCGTGGGGGCTGCGGTGGTCTTCGCAGTCAGGCCTCTGAGCCCCCGGTTGGCCCGCTCGCTAAAGACGCGCCAGCCTCTCCAGCGCGGTGTTGAGCGTGCTGTCTTGCTTGGCAAAGCAAAACCGCGCCAAGCCCTGGTTGCGGCCGTCTTCATAGAAAGCCGACAGCGGGATCGCAGCCACGCCGATCTGGGTCGTCAGCCAGCGGCAGAAATCGGCCTCACCCAGGTCGCTGATGGCGCTGTAATCGACCACCTGGAAGTAGCTGCCCTCGCTGGGCAGCAAGCGCAAGCGGGTGCTTGCCAGTCCGGCGCGGAACAGGTCGCGTTTGCGTTGGTAGAAGGCCGCCAGCTCGAGGTAAGGTGCCGGGTTGGCCAGGTAGCGGGCGAGGCCATGCTGCATCGGCGTGTTGACGGTGAACACGTTGAACTGGTGAACTTTGCGGAACTCAGCCGACAGCGGCGCCGGCGCGGCTACCGTACCGATCTTCCAGCCAGTGACATGGAAGGTCTTGCCGAAGCTCGACACGACGAATGCTCGTGCGGCGAGTTCTGGGTGGGCGCAGGCGCTGGCATGGGCCTCGCCGTCAAAGACCATGTGCTCGTAGACCTCGTCCGCAATCAGCAGCACGTCGGTGGGCCGCAGGATTTCGGCCAAGGTGTCGAGGTCGGCGGTGCGCCAGATCGTCGCGCTAGGGTTGTGCGGCGTGTTGATGATGATGGCTCGGGTGCGCGGCGTGATCGCAGCGGCAATCGCCGGGAAATCGGGCCTGAAGGTCTCTGCCTTGAGCGCCACCCGCACCGCGATGCCACCGGCGAGTTCGATGTTGGGGATGTAGCTGTCGTAATTGGGCTCCAGCACGATCACCTCGTCGCCCGGACCGACGACGGCCAGGATCGCGGTGATGATGGCCTGGGTGGCGCCGGCGGTGATCGTGATCTCGCTGGTCGCGTCGTATCGTTTGCCGTACAGCGTTTCGATCTTGGTCGCCACCGCCTCGCGCAGCACCGGCACGCCGGTCATCGGCGGGTACTGGTTGTGGCCTTCGCGCATGGCCTGGGCCACCGCGTCGACCAGCGCCGGGTCGCCCTCGAAATCAGGAAAGCCCTGGCCGAGGTTGACCGCGCCGCGTTCGGCAGCCAGCGCCGACATCACGGTGAAGATGGTGGTGCCGACCTTGGGCAGGCGGCTCGGGGGCAGGGGGGTACGAAATTGGGTCATCGCTTCAGAGCTCGTAGGACGTGGGATGGCTGCCAGGGCGCTCGGCCATGGCTCGCTCGATCAGCGCGCGGGTCAGGCGTTCGCTGAGCAATTCAGCAAAGGCGAACACGAAATGCCGCAGATAGGCGCCGCGCTTGAACGCCACCCGCAGGGTATTGGGGCCGAACAGGTGGCCGACCGGGCGCCAAGCCAGGTCGCCGCCCGGTGGGTCGTCGCGCACCGCCATCTCCGCCACCAGGCCGACGCCCATGCCAAGGCGCACATAGGTCTTGATCACGTCGGCATCGATCGCTTCGAGTGTGACGTTGGGCTTGATGCGGGCTTTGGCAAATGCGGCATCGATCCGCGATCGGCCGCTGAAAGTGGGGTGGTAGGTGATCAGCGGCTCGGCTGCGACTTGCTCGAGCGTGGGCCGTTCGACCGAGGCCAGCGGGTGGTGGGTCGGCACCACCAGCACATGCTGCCATTCGTAACAGGGCAGGGTGACCAGACCCGGCACATCGGCCAGCGCCTCGGTGGCCAGTCCGATTTCGGCCACATCGTCGGCGAGCATGCGCGCGACATCGCCCGGCGTGCCCTGGTGCATCACCACCTGCACCTTGGGGAAGCGCCGGCGCAACTGCGCCACGGGCCCAGGCAGCACGTAGCGCGCCTGCGAATGGGTGGTGGCAATCGCTAAGGTGCCGGCATCCTGCTTGGAAAATTCCTCGCCGATGCGCCTCAAATTGGCGACCTCGCGCATGATGATTTCGACCGACTGCAGCACCAGTTGGCCAGGCTCGGTGATGCGGCGCAGCCGTTTGCCGTGGCGCGCGAAGATGTCGACGCCTAGCTCTTCTTCGAGTTCGAGAATGCCTTTGCTGATACCGGGCTGCGAGGTGTGCAAAGCCTTCGCGGTCTCGGTCAGGTTCAGATCGCGGCGCACCGCTTCCTGCACGAAACGGAACTGGTGCAGGTTCATCTCAGCGCCCTTCGGACGCCGCGAACGACGTGAACCGGCTGGTCATTTGACCGGCACCTCGACCGGGTGGCAATCGAGCGCGGCAGCGGCCATCGCGGCGATCACCCCTTCGGCTTCGCCGATGGCAGGGCGCAGCCTGAACTGTGTTCCGGGATGCTCGGCCGCCAGGCGTGCCATCAACACCGGGATGTCCTTGCGCACATGACCGCCCGAGCCCAGAAACAGCGGCACCACGTCGACCTCGGTGCACCCTGCGCCGACCAGGCTGGCGCCCGCCGTGATCAGGTCTGGCGTCATGAATTCCAGAAACGCCAGCGCCACGCGTTGCCCGCCGACCGCCGCGGCGCAACGATTGGCCACCGCCTCGAATGGCCTGGCCCATTGCGGATCGCGCGCGCCGTGGGCGAACAGCAGCAGACCGGTGTTGGCGGTTTCAGGGGCAGAGGGCGAGCAGAGATTCATGGTGTTTATCGAAATCGGACCAACCAGGCAAAAGCGCCCAGGGACATCAGCAAGAACAAGCCGCTGGGTGCGGCTGCGGCAACCCAGGGTGTCCAGTGTCGCAACAGGCCCAGATAGCCACTGGCGTTGTTGAGCAGCACGAAGCTGATGCCCAGCATGATGCCGCCAAACACTTTGTAGCTCACACCGCCGGCGCGTGCGTGCAGGTAGGCAAACGGCAGCGCCAGCGCCATCATCACAATGCAGGCCAAGGGGTAGAGCGCTTTCTTCCAAAAGGCGATCTCATGGCGTTGCACCGACTGGTCTTGGTCGGCCAGATGGCTGGTGTAGCGCCACAGGTCCAGCGTCGACATGCTTTGCACCGGCAGCAAAGCGGCAGCCACGACGCTGTTGTTCAAGCTGGTGGCCCAGTCCAGTTCTGGCAGCGTCTGCAGCTTCACCGCAAGGCCCCGGCGGGCCTCTTCCGGGGTCGGCCAGTCGCTTCGTTGAACGCTCAGCAGTCGCCAGTGACCTTGGGCCTGCACTTGGCCTGATCGAGCCTCGATGCTGGTGCGAAGCCTGCCATCGGGGTCGAATTCGAAGATTCGGATGCCGAGCAGCTGCTGGCCGTCGGCGGCGGCCAAGACATTGACCGAGACGTTGCGCTCGGCGTCGTTGGCGCCGCCTGCAGGCGCGGCACGCCGCTCCTTGAGCCAGGCCCCACCGCTGGCCAGTGGCAGCCCGCCGCCTGCGCCGGCTTTGAGCGCGACGGCCTCGCGCTCTGTATACGGCGCGACGTAGTCGCCGACGGCAAAGGTCAAGCTTGCAAATACCAGGCTTGGCAGCGCCAGCAGTTTCAAGGCCCGACCTGGCCCCAGGCCGGCAGTGCGAAGGATGGTGAACTCCGACGACTGCGCCAAGCGGGCCATCGAATAGATCGTGCCGATCAGCACGGCGATCGGGAACAGGTCGTAGAAATGCCCCGGCAGCGCCAGCAACCCGCGCGCGAACGCCCGGCCCAGCGTGTAGCCACCGCGCCCGACCTTGTCGAGTTCGTCGACGAAATCGATGAAGAAGAACAGGCTGAGAAAGGCCAGCGCGACGAAGACCACCGACCAGATGATGTCGCGGTAGAGCAGGCGGCGCACCGTCCTCATGCGCTTGTCCTGGGCCCTGAGGGTCGCCACACCGCCGCATGGTCGCGCCACCAGATCAGCGCCAGCCCCAGGCCCAGCGCGCCGCCGTGCAGCGTCAGCATGGCCGGCAAGATCTCGAAGCGGCCCGAGGCGATCCAGGCCTGTGTCAGGTTGACCGCGTTGAAATACGCGATGAAGGTCAGCAATGCGAGCAACAGGTTCCAGTTGCTGGCTCGGCGTGGTTGGATCGCTGACAGCCCTATGCCCAGCAGCAGCAGGTTGGCAGCGGCCAGTAGCAGGCCGAATCGCCAGGCGAGTTCGCCCAGGTGGCGTGGCGTCGGGTCTTGCAGCAACACCAGCGTGTCTAGGGTCTTGGGCGGGCTGTCCTGGACGCTGCGCACCGCCGTATCGCCCACCAGCAAGCGGTAGGACTCGAAGCTAGACAGCGTGCGGACACCGCTGAGGCTGTCGGTCTCGTTGCGCTGGCCATGGACCAGCCTAAGCACTTTTTCGCCGTCCTCGTTGTCGATGCGGCCGCTGCGCGCCGAGACCACCGATTCCAACGGCGGCTTGCGTGTCAGCACGAACACATGGTGACCCTCGACGCTTTCTTCGTTGGCGCGGTCGACGAAGAACACCCGACTGCCGTCGCGCGAGGTCTGGAACACGCCGGGCGCGACCCGCGACAAGTCGGTTCGCTGCTCGTAGCGACCGCGCAGCTCGACGCTGCTGCGGTTGCCCCAAGGCCAGACGAACAGCAGCAGCGCGCCGACCGCCAACAGCACCGGCCAGGCCATCTGGAACACCGGCCGCACGATTCGCGCCAGGCCGAGCCCGCTGGCAAACCAGATCACCATCTCGCTGTCGCGGTACATCCGGCCGAGCGTGACCACCACCGCGATGAACAGGCTCAAGCCCATCATCGTTGGCAACTGGCCCAGCGCCGTGTAGCCCAGCATCAGCACCACATCCTCTGGCGCGACTTCGCCACCGGCGGCCATGCCCAGCGTGCGGATCAGCATCATCGTGATGACGATGGTCAGGATCACGACCAGCGTCGCGCCGAAGCTCCGCGCCAGTTCACGGCGCACAGTTGAATCGAATAACATGTTTAGCTCTTCTAACCTGAGCGAATTATGGACTTCCGTACCCAAGTGATCGTCTCCGGAGCCAGCAGCCGCTTGAGCGCCGACGCCCTGTTGTTGTTGCTGGTCGGGCAGAGCCTGCCTGCCGGCTTGGACGAGCCGCTGGCCAAAGCGGTGACCGAGGCCATCGCCCAAGGCGATTTCTCGCTCAAGCCTGGCAAGCAAGCCTATTTACGCCAAGTCGCCGGCGTCAAGACGCCCCGGGTGGCGGTCGTCGCGGTCCGGGATGGCAGCGCCAAGGCCTTGAAGGCGGCTGCCGCGTCCGGCTTGGGCCTGCTCAAAGGCCTGGGCGTCAAGCAGCTGGCGGTGCAAATCCTCGGCCTGCCATTCGTGGGCGCAGCCCATGCCGAGGCGCTGGCCAGTGCGGCTGCCGATGCGGTCTACCTGTACCGCAGCACCAAGCCCAGCGCGCCGCCGCCGCCCTTGCTGGCCAAGATCAGCCTGCTGCTGGCCAGCAAGGCCGAAGCCCAGGCGGCCGACCAGGGTCTGGCGCGCGCTGCGGCGATCAATGAGGGTGTGGCTTTGGCGCGTGAACTGGGCAACCGCCCGGGCAACCACTGCACGCCGACGATGCTGGCGGCCGAGGCGCGCAAGATGGCGCGTGCCAACGGCCTGAAGATCGAGGTGCTGGACCGCAAGCAGATCGAGGCGCTGGGCATGGGCAGTTTTCTGGCCGTGGCGCAGGGCTCGGACGAGCCCCCGCGCTTCATCGTGATGCACTACCAGGGGGCGGCCAAGGCCGGCGCGCCGCTGGTGCTGGTGGGCAAGGGCATCACCTTCGACTCGGGGGGTATTTCGCTCAAGCCTGGTGGCGAGATGGACGAGATGAAGTTCGACATGTGCGGTGCGGCCAGCGTGATCGGCACGATGCGTGCGGTCGCCCAGCTCAAGCCCAAACTCAACCTGATCGGCGTGATCGCGGCTTGCGAAAACCTGCCCAGCGGCCGCGCGCTCAAGCCCGGCGACGTTGTCAAAAGCCTGTCGGGCCAGACCATCGAGGTGCTCAACACCGACGCCGAGGGCCGTTTGATCCTGTGCGACGCGCTGACCTATGTCGAGCGCTTCAAGCCCGCCGCAGTGGTCGACATCGCCACGCTGACCGGTGCCTGTGTGGTGGCGCTGGGGGCCGTGCGCTCTGGCATGTTCTCGCCCGACGACAGCCTGGCGGCTGAGCTGCTGGCCGCGGGCGACGCTGCGCTCGACACCTGCTGGCGCATGCCGGTCGATGACGAGTACGACGAAGGCTTGAAGAGCAACTTCGCCGACATGGCCAACATCGCAGGTCGTGCCGGCGGTGCGGTCACTGCGGCGATGTTCCTCAAGCGCTTCACCGCCAAGCTGCGCTGGGCCCATCTGGACATTGCTGGCACGGCCTGGAAATCGGGCGCTGCCAAGGGCTCGACCGGGCGACCGGTGGGGCTGTTGACCCACTGGGTGATGACCCAGGCCCAGGCGGCCCAGGCCAAGTAAGCGCGCAGCGCTCGGCCCAGGCGGTGACGACGGTCGACTTTCACAGCGGTGTGGCCGACAAGCTCGGCTACACCTGCCGTTTGCTGCGCAAAGCTTGGCGCGCCGGCAGCCGGGTGGTGGTCGCTGGCGAGCCTGCGCAGTTGGCTCGGCTCGACGTTTTGCTGTGGACTTTTGAGCCTGGCGAGTTCATCCCCCACGCCAGGCTGCGTGCCGGCCAGCCGATCGCGCCACTGCTCGCCCGCACGCCAATTTGGTTGGCCGATCGGCCGGCCGAGGCCGGGCCTTGTGATGTGCTGGTCAACCTCGGTCCGGCGCTGGCACCCGGCTACGAGGTTTTTGGGCGGGTGATCGAGATCGTCGCCGAGTCGGACGCCGAGGTCAGCAGCGGGCGCCAGCGCTGGCGCCAGTACCTGGCCGCTGGCCTCAAGCCCAGCAATCTCAAGGCCGTTCAGGCGACGCCAGCCGCGCCCTGAGCGTTCTCGACCAGACGGCATGAGGCTTGCTCACGGATTGGCTGGCTGACACCCTGAGATTGGGGCAAGCCCTGGGGGCTTGATGTCTGCGGCGCAGCGCAATAGGTGTATCGTCTTGGCTGTTGGGTAAACCCCTTCAGGCTGCTACTCTTTTGACCACCCCCATCGGAGCTCACCGAATGCAATTCAAACTCAAACTGATCGCCGCCGCCTCGCTCGCCGTGCTCACGGGCACCGCGATGGCGCAAGACATGATCGTCAAGATCGGCCATGTGGCCCCTGTTTCAGGCGCCCAGGCGCATTACGGCAAGGACAACGAGAACGGCGCCCGCATGGCGATCGAAGACCTCAATGCCAAGGGCGTGACGATAGGCGGCAAGAAGGTCAAGCTCGAACTGGTGGCCGAAGACGATGCCGCCGACCCCAAGCAAGGCACAGCCGCTGCGCAAAAACTGTGCGATGCCAAGGTCAACGGTGTGGTCGGGCACCTGAACTCAGGCACCACGATCCCCGCGTCGACGATCTACAACCAGTGCGGCATCCCCCACATCACGCCGTCGGCGACCAACCCCAAGCTGACGCAGCAAGGCTACAAGACCACTTTCCGCCTGCTGGCCAATGACAACGCATTGGGTGCCGGTCTGGCGCTGCATGCTGCGAACAACCTCAAGCTCAAGAAGGTCGCGATCATCGACGACCGCACCGCTTATGGTCAAGGTGTGGCCGAGGTGTTCAAGCGCACCGCGCTGGCGCGCGGCATGCAAGTGGTCGACGAGCAGTTCACCAACGACAAGGCCACTGACTTCATGGCCATCCTGACCGCGATCAAGAGCAAGGGCCCTGACGCGGTGTTCTACGGCGGCATGGACCCGCAAGCCGGCCCGATGCTGCGCCAGATGGACCAGCTCGGCCTGAGCAACCTGAAGTTCTTCGGCGGCGATGGCATCTGCACCGCCAAGCTGGCCGAGCTCTCGGGCGGCGCGAAGTCGATGGGCGGCGTGGTCTGCGCCGAAGGCGGCGCGTCGCTTGAGAAAATGCCCGGCGGCGCTGCCTGGATGGCTCGCTACGAAGCCAAGTATCCGAAGCAATTCCAGGTCTACTCGCCTTATGTCTATGACGCGGTCCATGTGCTGGTCGACGCGATGGTGCGTGCCGGGTCGGCCGATCCCAAGGTCTACACGGCCAAGCTGTTCGACACCAACTACCAGGGCGTGACGACCAAGGTTGGCTTCGAGGCTGACGGCGAGTTGAAGAACCCGGCGATGACGCTATACCTGTACAAGGACGGCAAGAAGGTCGCGCTGAACTGAGTTTGACGCCGCCAGGCTTGCGCAGTTTGCAGGCCGGCAAGTTCGGCGCTCGCTCGCCGGATGCGGCGGGTACGCGGTGGCATGAAGCGCAAGCCTTTCGCGCTTCACCCAGCGTCAGCCTTACTCGATGTTCTGCACCTGCTCGCGCATCTGCTCGATCGCGACCTTCATCTCGACCGAGATGTTGGTCAACTCGAGTGCCGAGGATTTTGACCCCAGCGTGTTGGCCTCGCGGTGCAACTCCTGGATCAGGAAGTCGAGCCGCTTGCCGAGTTCACCGCCTGCGCCCAGCAGCCTGGCGATCTCGTCGAGATGGGCCGACAAGCGCGCCAGTTCCTCTGCCACGTCGATTCGCAGCGCATAGGCTGCGGCCTCGTTGAGCGCGCGGTCGCGCAGCGCATCGGCGCTGATGCTCGCGCCGCCGCCTGCGCTGGCTGGCACGTTCTGCAGCGCCTCCTGCCAGCGCTCGAGAAAGCGCTGCTGTTGTCGCTTGACCACGGCCGGCACCAGCGGCGCTGCCTGGATCGCCAGTTCGCGCAGGTGGCCGATTCGCTCGGTGAGGATGGCCACCAGCCTGGCGCCTTCGCGCTCGCGGGCTTCGCGCAAACCCGCGATGGCCTCACGCGCCGCAGCCAGCGCCGTCTCGTCAAGCCGTTCAGCGCTGCCGCCCAGTCGGCACCATTGCAAGGCTTCGTTGACGCTCAACACCCGGGCTTGCGGCAGCCAGCCCGTGACGGTGGACTCCAGCCTCGAGAGCCGGTTGAGTTGGTCGGGCTGGGGTTGGGGCCAGGCGCTGTCGGACTCGCGTTGGCTTGCCACGCGGACCTCGATCTTGCCGCGGCGAAAGCTCGCGCCAACCAACTCACGCAAGGCCGGCTCCAGTCCGCGCATTTCGTCGGGTAGGCGAAAACTCAGGTCGAGAAATCGGCTGTTCACCGAGCGGGCTTCAACGGTCACGCCCGACCCAGAGGCTGCTGGGCGCGAGGGCATGTCTTCGGCCGCGTTGCCCAAGGTATGGGTGGCCAGCGCGAAGCCGGTCATGCTGTAAACTGCCATTGAAATAGCCTGTCAGGGAAACGTCGGATTATGTCAAAGTCCAAACCGGCGCCGCTGCCTGCGGGCAGCATGGTGGGGGGCTACCAGATCGTCAAGAAACTGGCGGCTGGTGGCTTTGGCGTGGTTTATCTGGCGCAAGACTCGACGCAGCGCAGCGTGGCCATCAAGGAGTATCTGCCGGCGTCTTTGGCCGAGCGCGCAACCGGTGAACTCACGCCGCGTGTCAAGCCCGAGAAGCTGCCCTTGTACCGCATGGGGCTCAAGAGCTTCTTCGAAGAAGGCCGGTCCTTGGCGCAGATCAGTCATCCGAGCGTTGTCAGCGTGCTCAACTTCTTTCGCGAGCACGAGACCGTCTACATGGTGATGAATTACCTGCAAGGCGATACGCTGCAGGACTTCATCGTCACCGCGCGCGACTTGAAGCGAGACAAGGTGTTTCGCGAAAGCACTATCCGCAGCTTGTTTGATGAAATACTGCACGGTCTGCGTATCGTCCATCAACACAAGATGCTGCACCTCGACATCAAGCCGGCCAATTTGTTCATCACCAATGACAACCGGGCGGTGATGCTGGATTTTGGTGCTGCGCGCGAGGTTTTGAGCAAGGGCGGCAATTTCATGCGTCCGATGTACACGCCGGGTTTTGCCGCGCCCGAGATGTACCGCCGCGACGGCTTGCTGGGACCTTGGACCGATATCTACGCGATTGGCGCCTGCCTCTACGCTTGCATGCAGGGTTATCCACCCAGCGACTCACCGCAGCGCATCAGCAAGGACAGGCTGGCGCTGAGCCTGTCGCAACTGCGCAATGTCTATTCCGACAACCTGATCGAGGTCGCAGAGTGGTGTATGGCGCTGGACCCGCTGGCGCGACCGCAAAGCGTTTTTGCGCTGCAAAAAGAGCTGGTGCGTGAATCCGATCGACGCTACACCAAGCTGACGTTTGGCGAGCGACTCAAACTGCAGATCGAAAATCTGAAGTCTGGCCCCAGGGCTTGAGCGGGGCTGCGCAGCGCACGGCATGAAGTTCTCTGTCTACCAGGTCAGCCGCCGCGGCGGCCGCCCCAGGAACGAAGACCGCATGGGGTATTGCTACACCCGGTCGGCAGGCTTGT
>Ga0214919_10005133_pt1 | contig 18741 bp, 13 predicted proteins | sample LL1503_MetaG_FD_177994 | JGI IMG/M metagenome (GOLD analysis project Ga0214919, IMG submission 177994) | Freshwater microbial communities from Lake Lanier, Atlanta, Georgia, United States - LL-1503 | ecosystem: Environmental > Aquatic > Freshwater > Lake | place: USA: Georgia | collected...
ACACCTAGGCGGAAACCCTCTATCAGCACGTCTGCATGGGCCACCAACTCCAGAACCAGCTCGACCGACGGCGGGTGTTTGAGATCCAGCGCGATCTCTTGGCGGCTGCGCCTGAGCAACTGGGTCTCGACGCGGCCCTTGGGGGTGCCGAGATCGGCGGCGACGGTCCGGTCGATGCGCAACACCGTGGCCCCCATGTCGGCGAGCATCGTGGCGGCCATGGGCCCTGGGCCGATGCCGGCGAGCTCGATGATCTTCAGGTCGGCGAGGGGGCCTATTTCATTTCTCCCGGGCGGCGTTGGACGCATTGACATTCGGGTGGGGTGGCGCTCTCACCAGCCTTAGGCTTGCGCCGTCCTCGGCAAATCGAGCGTGGTCACGCGCCTCATCTCCCGGCGGTGCAGGGTATCGTCATAGGACCGCCCGCGATGCATGGTGGCGCGGTTGTCCCAGATCACCAGGTCGTCGACGCGCCACGAGTGGCGGTAGACGAATTCGCGCTGGGTCGCATGTTCCATCAGTTCCCACAGCAGCAGCCGGCCTTCGGGCACATGCCAGTCGACGATCATCGAGGCGTGGGATGCGAGGTAGAGCGACTTCCGTTTCGAGCCCGCCAGCGTGCGCACCAGCGGGTGGATCGCACCCTGCAAGGTCTGCTGCTCCGCCTGCGAGAAGCTGAAGCCCATCATCCCGCGCGAATACGCTAGCGAGTGGTGGACCTTGAGGCCTTCGAGCCGGGCTTTCATTTCGTCGGGCAAGGCGTCGTAGGCCGAACGCATGTCGGCGAACTCGGTATCTGCATCGACGTCGGGCACCACCTGCGCGTTGAGCATCGAATAGCGCCCCGCCGGATCCTGGAAGGACGCATCGGTGTGCCACAGCCGATTGCCCAGCGAGTAGAAGCGCCGGCGGTCGTCAGCCTTGTTCACGTTGCCATCCGCATCGACGTTGGAGATGTCGGTGAGCGCGGCGTGACCGTGGCGGTTTTCCTGGATCGCGTTCAAGCCGGTCTTGGTGTGGAGTTGCCCGTCGAGGCGGGCCGCGAAATCCACCTGCTCTGCGCCGGTGAAGGGCTGGTCGCGGAAGACGAGCACGGCGTGCTCGTCCATGCCGGCGCGAATCTTCGCGAGCGTGGCGTCGTCGTGCACTTTGCGAAGATCGATCGGGCTCGCCTCGGCAGCGAAAAGCCCGTGTAGCTTACGAAACGTCAATGTCATGGGCCGGCTCCTGATACGAGGGTCCGCGACTCAGTCCGGCTTGATGCCGGTGTCGCGGATGAGTTTGCCATTGGCGGCGAGCTCTTCATCGAGAAATTTGCGGAAGGCCTCGGGCGAGCTTCCCACCGGCTCGAACGCTTGCGCGTCCATGCGTTCGCGCACCTGCGGATCCTGGATCGCGTTGAGGAACTCGGCGTTCAGGCGCTTGATGATGGCAGGCGGCGTTCCCGCGGGCGCGAAGATGCCTAACCACGGCGTCGACAGTCCCTTGAAGCCGAGTTCCGCAAAAGTCGGCACGTCGGGCAGGACCTTGGATCGCTCGGTGCCTAGCATCGCGACTGCACGCAACTTGCTGATCGTTTGGCCGTCGGGCGTGGCCCTGGAGAGGAATTCGCCGGCGATCATTCCCGTGGCGCCGGGCTTGTTCTCCACGATCACCGGCTCGCCGATGTTCTCGCTGATCTTCTTGGCGAGCAGGCGTGCGAGGTTGTCGGTGGCGCCGCCCAGCGCGTAGGGGACGATGACGGTGATCGGGCGACTCGGAAACTCGTCGGCCGCGAGGGTCGGCGCAGGATGGATCCCGAAGGCCATCGACAGGACTATGCATTTGAGGGTTAGGATTTGTTTCATCTCTTTTCTCAAGCGGCGTCAGGCCGTTCGACATGCGGGTGCGATGTTGAACTCACTGATGTCGTCGGTTAGCGCCGACCCGATACTGCGCCTGATGCCGCCAATTGCGTGAGCCTTGGCGAGAGCGGGATAGATCAACTCCATCATCAACATGCTCAAGCTTCCGTGGTTCACTGGAACATCGGCAGACGGCCCAAAACAGCGTCAACTTAAACATTTTACGGACTATAAACAATTATCGACAGTTCGTTTCTACAGGCGCCAACTGATCGGCGCCAAGAGCCGGTGAAGCAGCAAACTCCCGGACTCGGGTTTGTTGCGCATCCGCGATCGCGCCGAGGATCGCCTCTGGCCCCTGTGTCGGTGTTTACCCGAGACCGCTTACCAAGCGATATTACGCAAACTAATGGTTGAATCCATCTGCTGCGTTAGAACGATGTTTTTCGAGTGTTTACCCTGAAGCGGGCTAGCCGAGCCAAGCCATGTTGTTCAGTACAGCTGTTCAAGCCAACGGCCCAGCCGCCGTCGTGATCGGCGCAGGCCGCGCAGGATGTCAAACGAGGCCGCTTGCTTCGTCGGCCAGGTGTTTCCGGTCAGCAGGGCTGGGCGCTGCGCTGAGAAGCGCTCGGTCCTCGATCTTGAAGCCGATGGCCTTGACCCGACTAGCATCTGCAGTCGAGGTCGCGGCGCAACAGCTTGGCGAAGTCCTGCGAACTCGAGATATTGACGCTGAAGGCCAGCTTGTCGTGCGCTTGCTTGACCTCGGCTGGCACATGAGCATCGACAGCGTTGGCCTGTACGCCAGGGCAAAGGATGGAGCAGGCCAGTCGGCCGGGCGCTTGACGAACAGGATCCGGGAATTGACAGAGGGTCGAGATCAACGCGCTGCGTTGCGAGGCACGTCGCGATAAGGCTTGTCGGTATCGATGCTGGCCTCCTTGGGCATGCCCAGCACGCGCTCGGCGATGATGTTGCGCTGGATCTCGTCGGTGCCCCCGGCAATCGAGGTGGCCGGCACCGACACCAGGATCTCGGCAATGGTGCCCTCCAGGAGACTGTTGGCGCCCGTCAGCAGCGCATCGGCACCGCTGATCATCGTGTGCACCCGGGCAGCGGCCCGTGCGACATGGCTGGCGGCCAGCTTGCCCAGCGAACCCTCGGGCCCTTGCGGGCGGCCGCTCTCCTGTGCCGTGCGCGCCCTGCGAGCGGTCCATTCGGCCGATTTGACCAGGGTCAGCAGCTTGGCGATTTCCTGGCGAACGACCGGGTCATCGATGCGGCCGGTCGCCCGGGCGCGCGGCATCACGAGTTCGATCCGTCCTGCCCGGTTGGGATACCACTTGTAAGGCGCGAGTGCGATCGCGGTCTCGGCACGCTCTTCGTCATAGATACGACCGGGCTTGTTGGACGCTGCCGATCCCCAGGCCCGCAGGCCATCGGCGCTGCGCCGCTCGTGCATCAGCGTGGTGGTGGTGACGGCCCAGCCGCCCCCTTCACGGCTGACGAGTTGGTCGGGCTGCACGATCGCATCGGTGATGAAAACCTGGTTGAACGTGGCATGCCCGTTCATCTGCTTGAGCGGCTGCACCTCGACGCCAGGTTGGCGCATGTTCAGGATGAAATAGCTCAGCCCCGCGTGCTTGGGCTTGTTCCAGTCGGTGCGGGCCAACAGCAGGCCCCAATCGGCTTTCTGCGCGCCAGAGGTCCAGAGCTTTTGGCCGTTGACGACCCAGTGGTCGCCCTTCAGGTCGGCGCGCGTGACCGCGCCCGCAGCGTCGGACCCGCTGCCCGGCTCGCTGAACAGCTGGCACCAGGCCTCTTCGCCCGTCAGGCTGGGACGCAGGTAGCGCTGCTTCTGCTGGTCGGTGCCATGGGTCAGGATGGTGGCGGCGGCCAGCACGCGGATGCCGACCTTGGCCACGCCGACCGCGCCGATGCGTGCGAACTCTTCGTCGACCACCGGCACCAGGCCCACCGGCAGGTCGCGCCCGTGCCATTGTGTCGGCCAGTGCGGCGCACCCCAGCCGGAATCGACCAGCTTGTTGCGCCATTCGAGCAAGCTGCAGTCGGCGCGCCAGTGGGCTTCGAGCCAAGTGCGGACTTCGGCACGCACGGAGGATTCGGTCATTTCGGTCATGTTGTCTATCCCCCCTCAGGCGGCCCAGTGGTTCATCATGCGTTCACGGTGCAGGTTCGCGTCACCGAACAGCACCTCGGAGCTCTTGGCGCGCTTGAACCAGAGATGGGTGTCGTTGTCCCAGGTGAAACCGATACCGCCGTGGATCTGGATGGCATGGATGGCGGTCTGCAGATAGGTGTCGCTGGCGCAGGCCTTGGCCAGCGATGCGGTGGCGATCATGTCGGCATCGCCGTCGTCTAGCGCGGCGGCGGCGAAGTGCGCGGCCGACTTGGCCAGCTCGACTTCCAGCAGCATGTCGGCCTGCTTGTGCTTCATCGACTGGAACGATGCGATCGGGCGACCGAACTGCATGCGCATCATCGCGTAGGCCAGCGCGTCTTCGCGCAGGCGCTCGGCGCCACCGACCATCTCGCTGGACAGGCAGACCGCGGCCTCGACCATCGTGCGGGCGAAGGGCAGGGCTGCCGCCCCTTCATCCCCGAGCAACTGGGCTTGGACCTTGTCGAAGCCCAGGCGTGCGAGCTTTCGGGTCTGGTCCATAGACGCCAGCGGGCGGCGATCCAGGCCCGTGGCATCGCCACGGACGGCGAACAGCGACAGGCCGGACTCGCCCGAGGAGCCCGGCGCTCGCGCCAGCACGATGATCAGGTCGGCGGTATGGCCGTCGAGCACAAAGCTCTTGTGACCGTTCAGGTGGTAGACGTCGCCTGACTTTGTCGCGGTCAGCGTCGTACCTGCCGCATCCCAGTGTCCGTTGTCTTCGGTGGCGGCCAGCGTGGCGACCGTGTCGCCGGCCGCGATCGCGGGCAGCAGCATCTGCTGCTGAGCCGTGCTCGCGCCGTTGAGGATGGCCCCTGCACCCAGCACGGTGGAGGCGAAATACGGCGCACACAGCAGCGCGCGCCCCATTTCCTCGAGCACGATGCAGTGTTCGCCGAAGCCGAAGCCGTGTCCGCCCATGGCCTCCGGGATGCGCACGGAGCACAGGCCGAGCTCGCTGTTGAGCGCCTGCCAGCCCTTGCGCTCCCAGCCGGCTTCGGTCTCCATCAGCCGGCGCACTTCCTTGGTCGATGACTGATCGGCCAGAAAACGGCGCACGGCCGTGCGGAACTCTTCCTGTTCAGGTGAAAAACTGAATTTCACGGTGATGTCCTCTGTTGATTGCGCCAGCGAAGTGCCGCAAATACCGGCGCCTTCTGGTTTGTCTTTCATCATATAGGCCGGGGCTCGCACCGCGCGCTGGAGGGGCGATCTTGGCATCGGGTGCTCGATCCGCGCGCACACAGCGCGCGATGACTCAACCCGCTTTTGGCTAGCGGTTGAACATGCAGTACGGTGGGTCATTGCGCCAGCATGGCGCCGCGTGGCGCGCTTGACCTGTCAGGCGCCAAGGCGCCCAAAGGTCTACCGGTGATGCGGGGTGTGCCGGCGCGCCGGTCAAACGGCGAGGATTGGCCTCTACTGCGGTTTCACGCCGGCGATCGTCGCGATGCGGCGAAACCGCTCGAGTTCTTCGCGTTGGAATTTCTGCATCTCGGCAGGTCCGTAGGGCATGAGTTCACCCCCCGTCGACCTACCGTATTCCTTGGCCTCGTTTGTGGCGAGTGCTTTCTGCAAGGTTTCGGCCAACTTGGCCGTGATGTCGTCCGGTGTTTCTGAGCGCACGCTAAAAGAGGTCCAGGTGTAAGTGACATATTCTGGGTAACCGCTTTCCTTGACCGTCGGCACATCGGGAAACATCGGATGCCTTGTCTCGCCGGACATCGCAATAGCGCGCAGCTTCCCGCTCTTGAGCAGCGGTGCAGCACCTCCGACATCGACAATCGCAATTTCGAGTTGATTGCCCATCAAGTCGGCGTAAATCGGAGCCCCGCCTTTGTAGGGTATGTGATTGAACTTGATGCCGGCGAGGTTGGCGAACCACTCAAAAATCAGTTGGTATCCAGCAGAATAGGTGCCTGCGCTGAGAGATTTCTTGTCGTCCTTCGAGGCCTTCACGACATCGGCCAGCGTGACCAGTTTCGAATTCTGCGGCACGATGATCGCGGCCATGCCGCGCGACAGGCCGGCGATCGGCTTGAGATCCTTGATCGGATCGTAAGGCAGGTCCTTCACCGTGACCGGATTCACCGACATCAAGGAGATGCTCGCCAGAAGGATGGTGTGGCCGTCGGCGGGCGCCGACTTGACCGTCGACACTGCAATCACGCCGCTTGCGCCGGGGCGGTTCTCGACCACGACCGTCTGCCCGAGGATGGCCGACATTTTTTCGCCGAAAAAGCGGGCCGAGGTATCGGAACCGCTGCCTGCCGTAAACGGCACGATCACTTTGATGGCTCGATTGGGAAAGTCTTTTGCCTGACCGAGCGCCAGCGGGGCGACCGCCATCAGACCGATAAATGCAAGAAATATTTTTCTCATTTCATCTCCTCCAATTTTAAGAAACCTTGATTAGTCGAGCAGCGCTGCTCTCGGCATTCCATCCTGAATTTGAGTTGATGGATAGATGTGAATGTCTCATGATTGTATCTATAGCGATCCGGTTTTGTTTGGCGCTGGAATTTCGACCAACCGGCGCTGGATCGCGGGGCACTGCTGCGCGCAGCCTTGACGACTCGACTGCTGAGCGCATTTTGCGGCGAGGCCGGGCTTGCGACGGCATCGCCTTGAAGAAAATCGTGGTCGACAGGCGCCCCGCACCATCAACCTTGGGCGGGCGCTAGGTTTTGACCGGCGGTATCGCCTGAGACGCTGCAGCAGCAGGATATCCATCCAGCATCAACGGCCATGTCGCGCCGTGTCATGATCCAAGCCGGCCGGCGCATGCTGGTGACCGCTTCCGAGGGTCACAGCGCTCATCCGACCCTCATCCGCACCTCAGGAGACATCCCCATGCAAACCCATCACTGGCCTGCGCAGCAGCGCGTTCATGCCGGCATCGGCGCGCTTGAAAAAGCCTTGCCTCGCGAACTCGATGCCTTTGGATGGCAGCGCCCGCTGCTGATCACCACCAACTCGCTGATCCGCAGCGGCATGGCCGAGCGGGTTCGTGCGCTGCTCGGTGATCGCTGCGCCGGCATGGTCGCCGACATTCCGGCGCACTCGCCGATTGTCGCGGTGGCGCGCCTGGTGGCGGCTTTCCGCGCCGAACGCGCCGATGGCGTTGTGGCGCTGGGAGGCGGCTCGGTGATCGACGCCACCAAGGCCATGCTGGTGGCCCTCGGGGCTGGCCTGGCGACTGGCGACATCACCGGTGACACGCTCGTCAAAGCCTCTGGCGGCGGCACCAGCCACTGGGGCACCGACTTCAGCCGTCCTCGGATGATCGCGATACCCACAACCTTGTCGGCGGCTGAATTCACGTCGTTCGGTGGCGTCACCGACACCGCGATCGGCCGCAAGCTGATGGTCGGCCACCCCCTGTCGGTGCCGATCAGCGTGATACAGGACCCCGCTTGCACGATGGACACGCCTGCTGAACTGCTGTTGTCCACCGCAGCGCGCTCGGTCGATCACTCTGTCGAGGGCTTTTGTTCGGTCAATACCTCGCCGATCAGCGATGCCACCGCGATCGAGGCAGCGCGGCGGATGTGGAGCGCGCTGCCACGCATGCACGCGAACCCGGCAGATCCACAGGCGCGCGGCGACGCGCAAGCTGCTGCCTGGCTATCGATCCAGGGCCGCAGCGGCGGGGTGACGCACGGCGCCAGCCACGGCATCGGCTATCTGCTGGGTGGAGGGTTCAACGTGCCCCATGGGCTGACCTCTTGCGTGATGCTACCGGCGGTGCTGCGCTGGAACCGTCCGGTCAACGAGGCGCGTCAGCAGGCATTTTGCGAGCGGGTCGGCCTGGACCCGTCGCGTCCGCTGGCTGACCACGTCGAGGCGCTGTTTGCCTCGGTGGGTCTTGCCACGCGCCTGTCGCAGGTCGGGGTTGGCCCGGATCGCTTTGAGAAGCTGGCCGCGATGTACGACGGAACCGGCCCGATCGCCGCCAACCCGCGCCCCGTGAAAGGTGCTGCCGACCTGTTGGAGATCATTGCACTGGCCGCTTGATCGCCGCGCGTCGGTCTGGCGGGCCGGCGCGTCATGGCACCGGGGCAAGCATCACGCCGATGTCTGGCTGCTTCTGGCCGTGGGGTCGCGCTCGGGTCCGGCGACGATGGCTGCGTCATGCAGCTTGCCGATGGCCGCAGCCGGCAGGCCCAGCACTTCGTGGAGTACCTCGTCGGTGTGGCTGCCCAAGAGCGGCGCTGGCACTGTGGCCTCGCGTGACAGCCCGATCGCGCGCACTGCTGTGCCGGCGGACAGGTGTTCGCCGATTCCCGGCGTGTTGCTGCGTTCGAAGACCGGGTTGGCCAGGCTGACACGAGGGTCGGCGGCGAGCAGTTCGGTCACGGTGCTGTAGCGCCCCCAGCAGACCTTGTGCTGCTCGAGTTCGCGCTCGGCGGTGGCGCGGTCGCGCTGCGCAAACCAGGGCTCGACCAGCGCGGCGATGGCATCGCGGCCTTCAAAGCGCTGCGCTTCGTCGTCGAAGTCGAGACCGATTTGCTGCTGCAGCGCCGCGATGGCCTCAGCGATGCCGCAAGCCTTGACCAGCGATTTCCACTGGCCGGCCGAGATCGCTGCGACCATGATGCGGTGGTCGTCGGATGTCGCGAAATCGCGGCCGAATGCGCCGTAGATGTGGTTGCCGATCGAGGGCCGATCTTCATGCAGCAGTTCGGCCTCGGCCAGCACGCCCAGGTGTGAAAGCGTCGTGAAGGCCATGTCTGACAGCGCGAGCTTGAGCTCAGTGCCGGCGCCTGTTCGCCGTCGGTGGTCGACGGCGGCGAGGATCGCAAAAGCGGCTTGGTAGGCACAGGCAATGTCCCAGGCCGGCAGCACATGGTTGACGGGTCGTTGCGGCGAGCCGCCACCCGTCACGGCCGGGTAGCCGCTGGCGCTGTTGACGGTGTAGTCCACCGCGGTGCTGCCGTCGGCATTGCCCTGGATGGTGCAGCTGATCATGTCGGCGCGGCGCGCCGCCAGCACGCTGTGCGCAAGCCAGGGCGTGCCGATGTTGGTCAGCAGCACGCCGGCATCGGCGCCAGTTGCGGCCGCCAGTGCCTGCACAAGTTCGCGGCCTTCGGGTTTCTTCAGATCGATCGCGACGGATCGCTTGCCCTTGTTCAGACCTGCCCAGTAAAGGCTGCGGCCACCGGCCATGCGCGGCATCCGGGCGTAGTCGATGCCGCCACCGATCATGTCCACCCGGATCACGTCTGCGCCGTATTGGGCCAGCGTGAGGCCAGCCAGCGGTGCGGCGATGAACGCGGAGCTTTCGATCACGCGCAAGCGGTTCAGCAAAGGGTATGTCATGCTTGTGCAGCCTTCTCCAGGGCGTTGTCCAGCAGGCTTCTGGCGATGACTTTGAGCGCGAGCGTCTCTTCGGCACCTTCGAAGATCGAGAGCACGCGGGCATCAACGAAGTAGCGGCTCACCGGTGTTTCCTCCGCATAGCCCATGCCGCCATGGATCTGCAGCGCGTCGCGCGTGACGGTTTCCGCCGAGCGGCAGGCGATGAGCTTGGCCAGGCTGGCCTCCATCGAGTTGCCGCCGCTCTCGAGTCGCCGGCCGATCGCATAAGTGAGCTGGCGGCAAGCGGCATAGCGCGCCGCCATCCGCGCGATCCTGGCCTGCGTCAGCGGCAAGCTGGCCAGCGCAGCGCCGAACACCTTGCGGTCCTGCGCATAACGAACCGCCGCTTTGATCGCGGCGCGCATCACGCCGGAGGCGCGCGCGGCCGTCTGCATGCGCCCGCCCGTCATGCCGGCCATGGTGTAGTAAAAGCCCTTGCCCAGGCCGGCCTCGCCGCCTATCACGTGGTCGTCGGGCACGAAGAAATTCTCGAACGACAGGTCGAACGAATGCATGCCGCGGTAGCCGATGGTCGGGATGGCGCGGCCGGTGAGGGCGCCGCCGCCTTCTTGCCGGAAACTGAAGTCATGGCCATCGTATGAAGGCTTTTCGACCAGCAGCAGGCTCAAGCCCTTGTGGCCCAGGCTGCGGTCGCGGTTGGTGCGCGTGACCACCATCAGCAACTCGGCTTTGCCGGCGAAGGTGCACCAGGTCTTGGCGCCATTGAGCAGCCAGCCCGCTGTGGTGCGCGTGCCGGCAAGCATCAAGCTCGCCACGTCGGAGCCAAAGTCGGGCTCGGTGATCGAGATCGCGCACAGCGGCCGCCCGGCAGCAATTTTCGGTAGCCAGTGGGTTTTCTGGGCGTCGGTCCCGCCTGCCAGCAGCGCACGCGCCAGAATCTCGGGCCGGGTGATCAGGCTTCCTGCAGCCGCGAGCGAAGCCTCGGAGAGCGCTTCGGTCACCGCGATCATCATCATCGTGTCATCGTCATGGCCTGTCGCGCTGCCACCGTAAGCCTCGGGAATCGACAGGCCGAATGCGCCCATCTCTCGCATCTGCTCGATGATGTCTTCGGGCACTGTCAGGTCTTCGCGGTGGATCGCGCCGGCCATCGGCGCGACCACGCCGGCGGCGAAGCGCTCGAAAGCGCCGCTCGCCATGGCCACCGACTGCGCAAGTTCGACCTGCCCGATGTCGCCCTGTGCAGCCACCACGGCCAGGCCCAGCTGTGCCAGCGCGGTGGTGCTGCCAGCAGCTCGACGCAATGCAGTGAATGCGGGAAGCGCTGCCAGCGCGTGAAGGGCTCCGATGTCATGCCCGGTTTCGAGGCAGACCGTCTCCAGGCGCGCAATCACCGCAGCGATGGCGTCGATGATGAACAGTCTTGCCAGGCCGGCGTCGATTCCGTCGCCGGTGGCACTGGCAGCCAGCGTCTCTGCTGCCAACAGGTCGGCGCTGGCAAAGGCCAGTTCGTAGGCTGGCACCTGCCAGCGGTCCAGCAATGCGGGGTCCAATGCACCTTGGGTCGAGCAGGTGCGCGCGAGTGCGAGCGCCGCCTGGCTGAACAGCTTGCGCAATGGCGTGAGCATGACGTCAACAGGCTGGAATGCGGCTTGCTCGACGGGCAGATGGTTGGATTTCATGGGGTCCATGTTTGCACAATTCGATCAGTCGGCGCATGGCCTTGCGCTACCAAGGGTGGAAGCCAGGACCAGGCTGGCGTCAAAGTTCACCAAGCTTGCCGGCAGCCTGCTGTGAAGGCCCGGCGCACAGCGCGAGCTGCGGCGGGACCGGCTCTCAAGCGAATGTGGCTTGGCCACTTTGCTTGACCCTCCTGGGGGGCGGCCGGCGTCGGCCGGCCTCGGGGCGCTCAGGAAGAGCCGATGGACAGCAGGTTCTCGACCGGCCGGTACAAGGCCTCCAGGTAGGCGATGTCGTCGGCTGCCAGTTCGATCGCTGTGGCTGCGACAAGTTGGTCGAGTTGCTCGAGCTTGGAGATGCCCACGACCGGCGCGGTGATGCCGGGTTTGGACAGCAGCCAGGCCAGCGCGATCTGGGCCGGTGCCTTGCCATACTTGGCGGCGACTTCGATCACGCGGTCGGCGATCGGAAACACCGCGTCACCCCGGTAGAGGCCTTCGGTGCGAATCCGGTCGCCGCCTTGCGAGCGCGCCGTCAGTCCGGCTGCGAAGCCCCCTTTGTACGAGCCGGTGAGGATGCCGCGCGCCAGCGGCGACCAGGGCATCAAGGCCACGCCGCTCTTCTTGCAATACGGAATCATCTCCCGCTCTTCTTCCCGATACACCAGGTTGTAGTGGTTCTGCATCGAGACGAAGGGGGTCCAGCCATGCATCTTCGCGGTCAGCTGCAGTTCGGCAAATTGCCAGGCGAACATCGAGGAGCCACCGAGGTAGAGCACCTTGCCCGCTTTCACCAGGTCGTGCAGTGCCTCCATCGTTTCTTCGATCGGTACTTGCGCGGCCCCCGGCACGCCCTGCGGGTGGCGGTGGATGACCAGGTGATCGATGTAGTCCAGACCGAGCCGCTCCAGGCAAGCATTGACGCCTTCCATCACATGCTTGCGCGACAGGCCGCCCTGGTTGGCGCCGCGCCCCATCGGCATCGCGATCTTGGTGGCCAGCACGTACTCGTCGCGCGGCAACAACTCGCGCAGCAACTGGCCGACCACTCGCTCGCTGGCGCCGATGCCGTAGACGTCAGCGCAGTCGAAGTAGAACAGCCCGCGGTCGATGGCCGCTTTGAACAGCGGCCGGGCATCGTCCGGGCCCAAGGTCCAGTCGCCTTGATGGCCGCGACCGGGTTCGCCAAAATTCATCGTCCCCAGACACAGGCGCGACACCTTCAGGCCGCAGTTGTTGCCGAGTTGAACAGTCTTGAGCATGGGAATGTCTCTGGAGATTCGCCACATGGCCGCGGCATGCTACCAGCGGGTCCGCTTGCAAGGCCTGACTCGGCAATCTCGCCCTGCCTCCTGTTGGGGCTAGTCTTTTCCAAAGCAGGTATGAGCCTGGAGCGACCTGAGATCGGCGACGCGAAGCGAGTCGATCTGTTGTAGGTCTGTTCAGTGTATTGGGGACCCTGGTTCTGAGGTTTTTCAATCGTGGTCGAGGGCCGTGGGCCTGTGGGCGAAGGTGCGGGCGGTGGGCAACGCGCAGCGTTGTCCACGGGCCGCGCCGGTGCGCGCAGCGCATCGTCCACATGTCCACGGCCCGCCTTTTCGGCGCCGGGTTTTGCCGGTTCAGCCCGTGCGTGTTGCCGCGCGTCTGAACAGCGCCTGGCGGGCCTCGTTGAGCTCCTCGGCGGCCTGCACATCGGTCAGTGCCCGCGCGAGTTGCTGCAACTCCAGCAGCGTGACGCCGGACCGCAAGAAGCTCGCCGCCTCGGGCAGACTGGCCAGCTTGTCCAGCGGCGTCATCGCATCGCGTGGGCGGTATACGCGCTTGATCCGCCCTGGCTTTTTGGGGTCGGCCAGTTCGGTGGCAAACAGGCAGGGCCGGTGGAAGTTCAGGAACGGATTGAGGTACTCGCGGCAGTAGGTGTCGAAGCGCGCGGCATGGCGGCGGTGGATGTGCTCGTAGCCGAACTCCTTGCGCACCACGGCGCCGTTCTTGGTCTCCACCAGACCGTTGTCGTTGCTGTGGCGCGGGCGGCTGCGGGTGAATTCGATTCGCAGCTTGTCCAGCAGCCGCGCCACCTTGTGGTTGACATACTCGCTGCCGTTGTCGGCGTGAAAGCCCAGGATCTCGAACGGGAACTGCGCCAGCATCTGCTCGATCACGCTCAGCAGGTGCGCCTCGGAAATCGCCTGCACGCTGGCCACCACCTGCCACTGGGTGACGCAGTCCACGGCGTTGATGTGGTACAGCCCCTTGATGCCATCCAGGTCACCCTGGTGCACGCTGTCGATTCGGATGAAGCCGGGGCGGCCCTCGGGCGCTGGCGCCTTGCGCACGCCGATCTTGGTGTTCTTCGTCGACTGGGTCTTGGTCAACACCACACGCTGGTTGCGGTAGCCCGCGCTGTGGCGCAGGTTGTACAGGTGGCCCACGGAAATCGAGCCCAGCCGCGCGAATCGCTCGTCACCGAAGACGTCACGCTGGCGGCGCAGCACGCAGGCCGTGGCCGGTCCAGACAGCGTGCCCATGGCGCGGTCCACATCAACCAGCAGCGCCACGTCGGCAGGCGTGTACAGGCGGGCAAACGGCTGACGCGGCGGGCCGTAGTTCTTGACCAGCGGCTTGCCAGCGTCCCAGCGTGAGACCAGCCGCGTGATCTGGGCCCGGCTGTAGCCACTCAGGCGCTGCAGGTAGGCCAGCAGCGTGCCACGGTCTGCCCGAGCCAGACGCCGGTAGTCAAAGCGCTTGAGAACCGCCTCGATCCACGCATACCGGCCCGCATCCTTGGCCGCCGCCTGAAACTCCATGGCCTGCGTGCCCGCCAGCACCTGGCGTACCTGCTCCAGTGTGCGCACCTGGGCTTCGTTCATGTCGATCACCATCGATTCGATGATCGAGCCACGCCGCCAGAGAGCTGCCTGCCAGCCCCAAACCGCCGATCTCAGATGGCCCCCAGGCTCACTCCTCAGTGGAATCCCGCGCCCGGCTCCAGGCTCACACCTCGTTGGACAAGACTTCCGCTTGACGGAATCTCTATGGCGGATCAAAATCGCGGATGATTCGTTCGTTCGCGTGCGCCGATACCGAGGCTCTGTTTCACAGCCGTGCTGTATCCCGCTTCCGCAACATCGAGCGCGTCGCGAGGCGCAAGTTGCTTCAGATCCACGCCGCCACCGAGCTCGCCAGCCTGCGCATCCCACCGGGCAACCAGCTGGAGGCACTCAAAGCCGACCGCAAGGGCCAGCACAGCATCCGCATCCACGACCAGTGGCGGATCTGCTTTGTCTGGAAGACCGACGGAGCGCACCGCGTCGAGATCGTGGACTACCACTAGGACTTTGAAACATGGCCAAGTTGCTTGACGAGATTCATCCGGGCGCGATACTGCTCGAAGACTTCATGAAGCCCATGAGCATCAGTGCCCGCCAACTCGCGGCGGACATCGACGTCTCGCCCAGCCGGATCAGCGAGTTGGTCAACGGCCAGCGCCCCATCACGGCGGACACCGCGATTCGGCTTGGGTTGTTCTTCGCCATGGAGCCCCGGTTCTGGCTGAACCTGCAGTCCGAGTACGACATCCGGGTCGCGGACCGGGAACTCCGAGTCAAGCTCTCTCCCAGGATCCGCGTCTTTCAGCCGGTGACGGGATGAGGCTCCGCATTCAAGGCTTGTCCTGAACGTTGGCCAGAGACGGACCGCTGGGGCTCCCAATGGATCGGGTGCGGGTCCTCAGGGCACTCGCCCAAGCTGACGGTAAAAAGATGGTCTGAAAAGTTAGGCACCACAAGCACTTACGGTATTTGATGCATTGCCCGTTCGGACTCGGTCCGAGGGTGATGTCAAAGCGCGATGAAGCGTTCACGAGCGTCCCAGCAGTCGATAGACCTCGAGGGATCTCGAAGCTCACTTTCGGCCGAATCCCCCGCAACCCCTGCGCCAATGGGGGTTGCGAGTGGCTCAACGCGATCGAGCCTGCACGGGTGACGCTACGTCAAGATGTCGGCGTACCGACGCGCTCGATTCAGCCTGGATCCGGCTACAGAACCAGCCCGCTTTCGTCGTCGATCAAGTGCATGTCCTGCAGTTTGGCATTCAACTGAATCGACTGACCTGACGCCGCAGCTGCAGCGTCGGGCCCTACATACAGTAGTCGCTGCTCTAAGGTCGCTAATCTAAGGTCGCTGACCTAACGAATATTAAACGCGTACAACTTGTTGTTCGGGCCACCAAAGGCGCCGAAGAGGTTGCTGTAGCCTGATCCCCAGAACACTTCACCCTTGGAGATCGCCGCGCCGGACAGACAGGAGCCGCCGCTGGAGAACTTCCACAATTCCACGCCCGTGGCTGCGTCGAGCGCGTACATGTAGCCGTTCGCGCGGTCGAGCGAACAGCCGAAGACGACGCCATTGGTCGTCGTCACAGGGCCAGACGTGCTACCGCCACCCGATGGTCGCGTCTGCCAAAGCAAAGCCCCTGTCGCTGCATCAATGCCACTCCAGACGCCACTGGTCGGACCGCCGGCGGCGGTCCATTCCACGAAGTTGCTGTTGGCGTTGGCGGTGTAGACGCGCTTGCCATCGACTGCCGACCCCCACTGAAGGCCACCACCGGTGCCGCCGGGGCCGGCCTGCGTCACCCATTTGACTGTACCCGTGTCGGGGTCCAGGGCCCAATACTTCCCGCTTTTCTGGCCCGCACCCACGAGATCAAGGCGCCGGTCATCATCGCGACCCTTCACCGTGATCAGCGCTGGCGCCTGACCGAAGTCGTAATCAGGGCTCGTGGGCGTGGGACAGAGCGCCGGGTCACCAAAGCCGATGCATGCCGCGATCCAAGTGTCAAAGGGCAATGCCTTGGTGCCCCAGCGAATCGCACCCGTCTTCATGTCAAGCGCGAGGATTGAGTCGAAATAATTGTCGACGGCGATACAAGCCTTGACGGCGGTGGTGTTGGTGCCGGCGGCAATGACGCATGCCTTGACATCAGTCGGGACCGAATAGTTGTTGCCCGTGGCGATGTAGATCTGACCACGTTTGACGTCGACGGCCGGAGAACTGCCCCATACGGCTCCGCCTGAATAGCCGGGCGGCGTCAGGTAGGTCTTCCAGACGATGGCGCCGGTATTCACGTCAAGCGCGAGCATGCTGCCGCGGAAGCTGCAACAGAAGCCGATAACGCCAGCCAGCGCTTCTTCCAAGGACGCGACGCCGATGTAGACGCGACCACCGTGCGCGGTGGCCGACTGCGTGATGATCGCCGCGTAGTGGTCATCGAGTTGGGTCGCCCACAACAAGGCGCCGGTCTTCTTGTTGAAGGCGAGCATCTTTCCGCCGGGTCCGCCGTACGGTGGCGGGGCAAACACATTGCCCTGAGTGCCAACAATGATCTTGTTACCATCGATCACAGGTGTGGCTCTGGCCTTGTCGCCTGGTGTGCCGGACGCCGCAGCGATCGAGACCTTCCAGATCTGATTGCCAGTCTTGCGATCGACGGCGTAGAGGTTTCCTTTCCAGTCCGGGAAGTAGACGGCGCCTTCATCGACAGCGGGCGTCGCAGAGACGTCACCCGCAGTCGTGAAGACCCATTTCTGGGTCAACCCACCGACCGAGTGAACGCTGATACCGCCACTCTGGCTTTGATATCTCGTGTTGCTCAGGTTCTGCCCGGCTGAGGGCCAACCACTGTCGCCGTCATCGGCGATGGCCGGCACAGCGGCACACATCACTCCCGCCAACATCATCCCGCTTGCCGCAAGTTGGCGCCAACGCCGCCCCGATATATCGATCACCATGTTGAGATGCTCCAATTCAGACGACCGGACAGCTTTTTTTGCAAGGGTGCCGCCGGGATGACCCCGCCCACTTGTTGCCGCTTCGAGACCCGTGCTGGCGTTTCCGAGGCAAACAATGAAGAGTGGAGCCTGATCAGATACCTCTCGTTACAGCTGCGCAAGTGGAGCTTGCGGCCCAACGCACCCACCCCCCCCCGATTCAAACCGTGACCTCTCGGCGCTCGGGACGGTGTACCGCTGGGCCATTCAGGGGCGGCTCCCTCCTCGGGGGTTCAAAGGTCCACCATCGGTGCCAAATGATTCCCGGAAGAAATTCGGCGTGTCTATGCAAGCGCCGCCGAGGTCACAGCCCTGAGGCGGGGTGCACTGGCCTACAAAGACCGGCGATTTGGGGCTTGACTTGCTCGTCGCTCATTCCGAGGCAACCAGATTCACAGAATCGCGGCGCCGTATCCCGCGCACCTTTGTGCTGTCACGCCTTCGATTGGGCCACCAAGCCGCGGAAGCTGACTCCCGCGCTTTGGATCACTCTGCTGCGCGTCGCTGATGAGCGTTTTCCTTCCCGCTTGCCAACCTGTTTTTGGAAGCGCACTTGATGGCCACGCGACAGGTGTCAGGGTGGCGGGCTTTGTCGACGGATCGAGCGAGATGCTGCCCAAGCGCATCGTGGCGGTGGTGCGGACCTTGCGGCTCGCAGCGCTGGCAAGGTCGGATCGGGTCGGCCGGGCCCGCCTGATCAGCCTCGGTCAAAATGGCGCCAGCGTCGGTGCGGGCTCGCCCTGCTCGGCAAGCGCGCGCAACACGAACTGCGCAAGCTCATCCCCATCCTGGATCGCCTGGTGACCACCCGGATAGTCGAAGCCGCGATCGCTCAGCAAGGCCAGGGTTGCGCCCTGGGCTGCTAGGTCGACGGCACTGCACGCCGTTTGGCTGTAAGCCCGAAAAGCAGTGGCGGTGCGCAGCACGATTGCCGCGCTGCGCGGCTGGCCCAGCGCGGCCAGCAGCCAGGCCAGGCACTCGGCGTGGGCCAGCAGGATGCCGCAGCTGCGCAACAGCGGAATGGCTGCCAACGCGTCGGCGTGAGCCTGAGCCTGCTTGCCCTGCATCAGCAAGGCGGTGACCAGCCCCATGCGCGCATAAGCCACCGCCAGTGCCACCGACAGGTCAGGCTGCTGGTCGCCCAGCACGGCCCGGAACCGCCGCTCGGCCGCTACCGCATCGCCCGCGTTCAACAGCGTCTGCCCGATGTCCTGCGTCAGCGTGATGATGTAGCGGTGGATGTCGGCCTGCTGCGCCAACGCCAACGCCTGTTCCAAGCGCTCGACTGCGGCGACACATTGGCCGCGGGCGTCTAGCACCATGCCCTCGATACGCAAGCGCCGCATGCGGTCGGCCGGCGGATGGCCTTGCACTTCCAGCTGGCGCGCTTCATCGATCGCGTCGAAGGCTGCATCAGTCTGGCCCAGGTCGAGCAAGGCCTCGGCGCGCATGCGCAAGCAGGCATGCACATGCCGATGGTTGCCCAGTTGCCGAAACAGCGACTCGGCGGTGCACAGCGCCTCCACGCAGCGGCGCGCCGGCAAGCGCCCGTCGTTGCCAAAACGGCCCAACCATTGCCAGTACTGTGCGGCCTGAGCCGTCGGCACGCCGCCATCGATGAAAGGTCCGACAGCCAACAGGCGATCCAGCACCTCGCCAAACAGACCGCCCAACGCAAACACCACGCAGTTGTCCACCGCAAGCGCGATGGCGGTGCTGCGGTCGCCGTGTCGCATCGCCCAGGCGAAGGCAGCGCTCACATTGGCCGCCTCGTTCCAGATGGCCTGGGTGTCGCGTTGCCGGGTGGCCTGCGAGCACACCTTGCTGGTCGCATGCGCATGGCGCGCCAGCGCGGCCTCGGTCTCGCCCGCCAGCGCCAGCCGCTCC
>Ga0214919_10005134_pt1 | contig 18736 bp, 17 predicted proteins | sample LL1503_MetaG_FD_177994 | JGI IMG/M metagenome (GOLD analysis project Ga0214919, IMG submission 177994) | Freshwater microbial communities from Lake Lanier, Atlanta, Georgia, United States - LL-1503 | ecosystem: Environmental > Aquatic > Freshwater > Lake | place: USA: Georgia | collected...
TCATGTTTCGCGGCAATATCGTGATGAAGGGTTACCTGAAAAACCCTAAGGCCACATCCGAAGCCTTTGCCGGGGGCTGGTTCCATACCGGCGATCTGGCGGTGCTAGAGGCGGACCGATACGTCAAGATCAAAGACCGCAGCAAAGACATCATCATCTCCGGCGGTGAGAACATCAGTTCGCTGGAAGTGGAGGATACGCTCTACCGCCACAGCGCCGTCATGGCCTGCGCAGTGGTCGCCAAGCCTGACGAAAAATGGGGCGAAACGCCGGTGGCTTATGTGGAGTTGAAAGAGGGCGCTAGCGTTAGCGCCGCAGACTTGTTGGCGCATTGCAAATCCCTACTGGCAGCCTACAAAGTGCCGCGCGATTTTCGGTTTGAGGCTATCCCTAAAACCTCTACTGGCAAGATTCAAAAGTTTGAATTGCGCAAGCGCGCCGGCCAAGCATGAGCCTAAGCGCGCTGCTGTTTGATGTAGCCAACCGACACCGCGAGCGCTTTGCATTACACATCGCAGACGCGCGCACGTCTTATGCGAACCTGACGCGCAGCGCCCTCTCCATCGCCGCCCACTTGCATGCCTTGGGCGCAGAGAGCGAGGCGGTAGGCATCGTGGGTCAGCGCAAGTTGGGTAGTTATGCCGGGGTGCTGGGCATTGTGTACGCGGCTTGTCACTATGTGCCGCTGAAGTCTAAAGCGCCGCCCGATAAGACCCTGGGACTGTTGCGCGCCGCGAACATTCGCTTTCTGGTGGGTGACGAGGAGGACCTGCGCCAGATGCAAGCGCAGTTACAGGTCACGGCGCAAGGCGAAGGTATCGTTGCCTATATCGCGCCAGACAGCCAATGTATTGCTGGTGGGCAATGGCAGCGTATCGATACCAATGCAGCGTCCTTTTTGACTGAACCGCTGCCTTGTGGCGAGGATGCGCTGGCCTACATCCTCTTCACGTCCGGCTCATCGGGTGCGCCTAAGGGCGTGAAGGTAAGCCATGGCAATGTGATGGCCTACCTGCGCGCAATCCACACCCTATGGGAATTGGAGCCAGGTTACCGGGCTTCGCAGTTCCATGATTTTTCTTTCGACCCTTCGGTCTCGGATCTGTTCACCACTTGGTCGCTGGCCGGCGAGTTGTGTGTGGTGCCTGAAGCCGAGCTGATTGCCCCTGCGCATTTCATCCGGCGCAGCAATTTGCAGGTATGGAGTTCGGTGCCCTCCATCGGCACGCTGATGCACAAGTTGGGCATGCTCAAAGCCGACAGCTTCCCCACGCTGCGCATCAGCCGCTTTGCCGGTGAACCTTTGCCTCGTCGAATGGCGAAGGCCTGGCAAGCGGCAGCGCCCGCTAGCACAGTGGAGAACCACTACGGCCCTACCGAGGCGACCATCGACGTGGCGCGCCATATCTATCTCCCCGCCGAGGCGGACTTGCCTTTCGTCAACGACATCGTGCCCATTGGCACCCCGTTTCTCGCCATGGAGATCCGCATCATTGACGAACAGCGCCAACCAGTGCTGCAAGGCGTGACCGGGCAGATTGCGTTTAAGGGGCCGCAGCTATCGCAAGGCTATTTGAATGACCCGGACAAAACACAGTCCGTTTTTGTGCGCCTGGACTGTGACCATAGTGGCGACACTTGGTATTTGTCGGGCGACGCAGGCTTTGTAAATGCGCAAGGCCATATTGAATGCCTGGGCCGTCTGGATAGCCAGATCAAAGTGGCGGGTAGGCGCGTGGAAATCGGCGAAATCGAAGCGGCGCTTGCCAGCTTACCGGCACTCAGTGATGTAGTGGTGGTGGCAGTCAAAGATGCACAAGGCTTAGTCACCGAACTTGTGGGCTTTACCACCGGAAAAGTCAGCGCCCAGGACTTGGCGGAAATAAAAAAAATAAGTTCCCGAAGCCTAGACGCAATATTCTTCCCAAAGCGCATCGTGGCGCTGGATCAGTTGCCCTATGCCGTTAGCGGCAAAGTGGATCGCCGCGCTTTGCTGGAGATGGCGCGCCAGCGGGCGACTTAAGTCTGAGTGCCTTTGCCGCGAGGTCAGGGTGCATGACAGTGCTTGCTGCGTTATTGCGTTGTCACGCAACAGCCTTAAAGCGTCGAAGTGCTGCTGTGTTCTTGGATGAACGCGGCAATATCGGCCACTGTATCAAGCAGCGGTGCTTCGAAATGCACGCTGGAAAAATCGATCTGGTAGTTTGCTTCCAAGTGCATGACCAGTTGCATCAGGGAAAAAGAATCGATACGGCCACTTAGAAACAACGAGTCAGTGTCCGAAAACTCTTGCGTATCCATGTTTTGCGTTAGCAATTGCTGCAAATAGGGTCGCAGCCGCAAGTGAAGGTCAGTGTTCATAGCGGTATTCCAAAAAGATAAAAGAGAAATTCCATACGCTCTGCCAAGGTATGGCTACGGGTTTCATCGCCGAAGATTTGCAATAGGCTTACAAAGCCCCAAATCAACACAAAGGCCTTGATGCGCCCGGGTAGGGTACTCGAGGGTCTATGCCCTGCGCTGATCCGCAATTGCGAAATACCGATGGCGCAGGCTAGTACTACGCAATAAAAGGCATAGCTGCTAAAGCTGGTGAATAGCTCGACCAAGCCCATGTCTGCGGCTAGGTCGATATCACGCAAAAAGTGATACACCATATTGCCTACACCGGCAGCCATAAACGTAGCAAAAAACATGCGGATGCGGGGGTATTTTTTGAAATAGCGCAAAAAGCTGGGCGTGAAAAACAAGTCCACCATCAACTCTTTGAAGTAGTACAGGATACGGTTGAAATAATCCACCATAGTGCGCGACTCCAGCGGGCGCCAACTGCTGCGCGGAAGGCGTATGCCGGCAAAGCGTGCGGTGGCAATCACCATATGACCCCACAAACCAAACCAAAGCGCAAAGTCTAGTTGTGACCACACCAAGGTAAGCGCCAGCCAAGGTCTGGGCGAGGGATTGTGCGCCAGGAATGCGCTGATTTCGCTCTCCACGCTGCGCACTTGCAGCACCGTCTCAAACAGATAGCTCAGCACCGTATCCAGGCCATAAAGGCAAATTGCCCAGACCAGCAACTTCAAGCCTTTGATTTGCGTCACCGCAAGTGCCTGTGCGCTGCTGGCGCGCGCTTTGCGCAAAAGCGCAGCGCCTTTGCCGTAGGGCAGGGTGGTGGATCCCCAAAACGGATGCAACATGCCCAGCTGCACCGCATCGCTGCTACGCCCCTTAGCGCTTTGGTCCAAAAGGGCAAAAGCAAGAAACCAAACGTAAGCGCAGTAGGTAACCAAAAAAGACCAAGTCAGCACCCGTGCCATGCCGTTTAGCAGTCCCCCGCAAGCGGCAAATAACAAAGCAAAAGCAAGCGACATCAAAACCCACACGGGTCTGCGCCCCGCCAAGGATTGCGGGTAGCGTCGCACATAAACCATTGCCATCCATGCCAGCAACACAAACACTACATAGCTGAACAAAGAAATTTCCCAGACCGGAACGTCTTGCACGTGTTCTTGCGCCATGACTTTGGCCACATCGCTATTAAAGTAATTGGACGAACTGGCGATGCGGTACACCCCCAGCGCCTGCGTAAACACCAGTAGCGTCAGGTCCTGGTGGCGCGGTACATAGGCAAATGCAAATGCCAGGCCCAGCAGCAAAAGTGCTTTAACGATGTCCGCGCTCTCGATACTGAACAGCAGCACCGCCAGCACAAATAGCAGCGCCCGCCCGCGCCAACCCTGCAATCCTGCGATGATTTTTTGGTTCTTGTCCAGGGACGAGAACTGTTCCAACAGATACATTGTTTTTCAGCGGCTATGGCGGCTGCGGTAGTTCGCAAGAGATCAACCGACCAGAGGGGAAGAGTTGATTGGCGTAAATTGCTGAAATTATTATATTTATAAGTTTCACTTTGGTTGCAGCAGGTCGCGTTCGCGACCCAGGGATTACGTTGGAACGCTGCCTATGGGCCTGCGATCCTGGTGCAATGCGATTAGATTTACTCTAGTTGCTCTAGAACCGGCTTACGCCTATTGACCAGCGAAATCCCCACAAACACCAGCCCCAATGCGCCGAGCAATGACACGGTAATTTCCTCCCCCAGCCAGAGCGCACCAAATAGCAGCGCGAACAGCGGGGTAGAGAAGGCGAAGGCGCCGAGTTTGCTAGCCGGGTAGCGGCTCAGTAGCCACATCCAGGACAGGTAGCTGGCAAAGGCGCCGACCAGGGTTTGCAAGAGCAGCGAGCCCATGGCGAAGTGGCTGAAGTTCCAGGGCCAGGACCAGGGTTCACCCATGTTCCATGACAGCAGGGGCAGCACGACTGCGCTGGCGGCTACTTGGTAGAACAGCATCTTTTCAGCACCCACTCGGCTGAGCACCGTGGTACGGATGGTGACAGTGGTCAGCGCCCAAGCGATGCCGCCGCCTACGCCTAGCAAATCGCCCCAGTGTTGCAATGGCGTCTGTCCGCCGATAAAGCCTTCGCGCAGCGTGAAGGCCACCGCGCAAAACGCAACTAACAGGCCCACCCATTGCACCGCGCGCAGGCGCTCGGATGCGACAAACCAATGCAGCACCAGCGCAGCCCACAAGGGCGAGGTATACAAAAAAACCGTCAGGCGCGAAGCGGCGCTGTACTGCAAGCCACTGAACAAGCAGAAAAATTCCATGGAGAATAAAAACCCGGCCAATAGGCCAGGCCACAAACTGCCGTCGCGCTCGAATAGCGCAATACCGCGCCAGCGACACCACAGCCACAAGACCACGGTAGTGCCCACAAAGCGCACACCGGCCTGAAACACAGGTGGCAAGTCGGCAAGCGTAGCTTTAACAAGCACTTGCTGAAAGCCCCAGAAGGCGCAGCAAACAATCAAAAGGCCTATGGCGAAGGCGTCCAGGTGTTCCTTGCGGTCCATAGCGGGTAACGCAGAGCGCGTGTTGTTTTAGCGCAGGCCGCCGTTAAAAAACTGGCTGGCGTGATAGACCAGTGGCGCTGCGGCGTCGCGGTGGGTGCAGCGTTCGACTTCGCCCACAAAAATCACATGATCGCCTTCGGCATAGCGACTGCGGTTGAAGCAGGTAAACGTGGCCACCGCGCCATCGATCAAAGGCAAATCGTAGAGACCGCTGTGCCAGGCCACGCCGGCAAAGCGGTCTATGTCTTTGGTGGCAAATTGTTTGGCCAGGGCTTGGTGTTCGGCGCCCAGCACATTGATGGCGTAATGCGTGCAACTGCGCAACACTTCCATCGACGCCGATCGCAGGCCCAGACTCCAAAGCACCAGGGGCGGGTCTAGCGATACAGCGTTAAACGAGTTCACCGTGAGGCCCACCAGGGCGCCACTGGCGCTGCGCGCTGTCACCACGGTGATGCCGGTGGCGAACTGGCCCAGGGCTTGACGAAACTCGGTCTGGCTGAAGGTGGGGGCGCTGGCAGTGGGTGCAGCAAGGTCCTCGGTGCGGGGAATATGGTTCAAATCAATGGCCTAGTATTTTTGACAGGAAGTCGCGGCTGCGCTCACTTTGCGGGTTGTTGAAAAACGCCTCAGGCGTGTTCTGTTCCACGATCTGACCCTCGTCCATAAAGATGACGCGGTCAGCCACGGCCTTGGCAAAACCCATTTCATGCGTCACACACACCATGGTGATGCCTTGCTTGGCCATCTCGATCATGACATCGAGCACTTCCTTGATCATCTCAGGATCCAACGCTGAGGTCGGCTCGTCAAACAGCATGATTTTAGGCGTCAGGCACAAAGCCCGGGCAATGGCCACTCTTTGCTGCTGGCCGCCGCTCAGTTGTAGCGGATATTTGAGCGCTTGCTCGGCAATGCGCACGCGGCGTAATTGCTCCATGGCTTTTTCTTCGGCTTCTTTTTTGGGCATGCGCCCCACCCACATGGGCGATAGCGTCAGGTTCTCAAGCACCGTGAGGTGCGGAAACAAATTGAACTGCTGAAACACCATGCCGACTTTTTTGCGCACATCGTCTATCGCCTTGAGGTCATCGGTAATTTCCACGCCATCAACCACCAGTCGGCCTTGCTGGTGTTCTTCCAGGCGGTTGATGCAGCGAATCAGCGTCGATTTGCCGGAGCCCGAAGGCCCGCAGACCACGATGCGTTCGCCCGCCCCGACCTGCAAGTCGATGTCGCGCAAGACATGAAAATTGTTGCCATACCATTTGTTGACTTTGTCGAAGGTGATGATGGGCTCGGTCATGGCTGTCCTTAACGCTGCTTGCTTTTGTTCACTTGCGCCTCAATCCATTGGCTGTAAAGCGACATCGAATAGCAAAACACAAAATAAATCAGGGCGATAAATAAGTAACCCTCGATGCGGAAGGGGCGCCAGTCGGCTTCAGAATTCATGGCCATGCCCATAGCGCCGGTCAGTTCGTACAAACTGACGATAGCTACCAAAGAAGTGTCTTTGAAGGTAGAAATAAAGTTATTCATGATGCCTGGTACCACCATAGCCAGCGCTTGGGGCAGCACAATCATGCGTTGGGTTTGCCAGTACGAAAGGCCCAGCGTGGCAGCTGCTTCAATCTGGCCTTTAGGAATAGCTTGCAAGCCACCGCGAATCACCTCGGCCATATAGGCCGCAGCAAATAAGGTGATTCCCGCCAGCACGCGTATCAGCACATCGATATTGAATCCTTGGGGCATCAAGAGCGGAAACATAAACGACGCCATGAACAGCACTGAGATCAGCGGCACGCCGCGAATCAATTCCACATAGACGGTGCACAGGCTTCGAATCGCCGGCATGTTCGAGCGCCGCCCTAGCGCGATGCAAACGGCGATTGGGAAGGCCATCACCATGGACAGCGAGGCCAACAAAATCGTTAGCGGCAGGCCGCTCCACAAATCAGTCTCCACAAAGCGCAGACCGGCAAAGCCGCCGCGCATCAGCGCCAGATACAGCACCAACACGCCCGCCCAAAGCACCGCCAACCAGGGTCGCCAGAAAGTGCGGGTGCAGCTGGCCAAAATCAGGCCCAGCAGCATGCCGGTACACAGCAAAGCGCGCCAGTGCTCTTCATGCGGGTAGCGGCCAAACAAAATAAAGCGGAACTTTTCGCGTACCACCGCCCAGCAGGCGCCGCTGGCCGCATGGCAGGTTTCGTAATTGCCGTTCCAGACGGCATTGGTAATACCCCACTGAAAAAGGCGTGGCAGCAGCCACAGCAGAATCAATCCGATCAGCAGCGTGCCCGTCGACGTTTTCCAGTCGTGGAATAAATTGGCTTTGCACCATGCCATCGGACCGCTGTTCGATTGCGGGGCCGGACGGGGGGAGATGGCAGTGAAGGTGGACATGCGTGCTTGGTCCTTACCGCTCTTTGATCGCGGCGCGCGCGTTGTACCAATTCATGAACAAGGAGGTGAGTAGCGAAGTGCTCAGGTACACCAGCATGATCAGCGCAATGCATTCCACCGCACGGCCGGTTTGGTTGATCGCGGTATTAGCAATCGAGACTACGTCCGGGTAACCGATGGCCACGGCCAGCGAGGAATTCTTGGTTAGGTTCAGGTATTGGTTGGTCATGGGCGGAATGATGACGCGCAGTGCTTGCGGCAACATCACCAAACGCATGCTTTGGCCTTGCGACAGCCCCAGCGCACTGGCCGCTTCGGCCTGTCCCAGAGACACCGACTGGATGCCACCGCGCACCACTTCGGCCACAAAGGCGGCGGTGTAAATCGTCAGGCCAATCAGCAGAGCCAAAAATTCGGGCGTCAGCGCGCCGCCGTTTTCAATCGCAAATTCACCTTTGACGGGAGCGTTGATCTCGGTAGGTGCACCACCCAGTAGCCAGCCTAGGAAGGCACCCAAAAATACCCAACCCAGTGGCGCCCAAAACATGCTGTGTGGCTGTCCCGTTTCTTCAAAACGCCGCCTTGCCCGACCACGCCACAACCAGCCTACACAAAGTCCCGCCAGCAGCCCCCAAGCCACCCACACATGCCCGCTGGCCCAGGCAGGAATCGGGAAATTGAGCCCGCCTTTGCTCAAGAACATCGGCCCCAGCGTCCAGGCTTCGGTAGCGCTTGGCAGCACTTCGGTAAAAAATAAATACCACATCAGTAGCTGCAGCAGCAGCGGGATATTACGGAAGATCTCCACGTAGATGCGGCACAGTCCACGCACCAAAGCATTGCGCGAAAACCGCCCTATGCCCAATAGCGTGCCCAGCAGCGTGCTCAGCACGATACCCAAAATAGCGACGCGCAAAGTGTTGGTGACGCCGACCAGATAGGCTTGCAAATACGACTCCCCGGAGTCAAAGGCATACAGGCTCTCGCCGATATCAAAACCTGCAGTCCCGAGCAAAAAGCCAAAGCCACTTTGGATGCCACGTTGGCGCATATTGGTGGCGGTGTTGTGCGCCAAAAACCAGACAATCAGCGCAATAACGCCCACCGCCAGCACCTGATACACCAGCGCGCGAAAGGCCTGGCTGCGCCAGGACCAGCGGCTTTTTGAGGGTGGTTTAGATGCTGCGCTCATACATACATGCGTTTTTACTTAGGTGGTTTTACAAGCCCCTGTTACAGAAAAAGGGCAGTGCAACACACGGTGCAACTGCCCTTGGGTCTGCGCCAGGCCGCTTGCGGCCCACTCGCTTAGCGGATAGGCGGTGCGTACTGGATGCCGCCTTTGTTCCACAAATTGTTCAGTCCACGTGGCAATTGCAATGCTGATTTGGGGCCTACGTTGCGCTCAAAAATCTCGCCATAGTTGCCGGTGGCTTTGATGGCATTGGCCAGCCAGTCTTTCTCAAGACCGAGCAGCTTGCCGGTGTCTTCGGTGGTACCCAGAATGCGCCCGACGATGGGGTCTTTGCTATTGGCCTTGAGGTCTTCCAGGTTGGCTTGGTTAACGCCATTTTCTTCGGCTTCTAGCAGACCGTAAATCGTCCACTTCACAATCGCGGTCCACTCATCATCGCCGCGACGCACCATTGGGCCAAGCGGCTCTTTGGAAATCAGCTCTGGCAGGATCATGTGATCGGCCGGGACCTTAGCGGACTTGTTACGCACCGAAGCGAGGCCCGATGCGTCCGTGGTGTAGGCGATGCAGCGGCCTGAAAAGTACGCGCCTTCTACGGCATCAAGTTTTTCAAACACGACGGGTTTGATGTTCAAAGCATTGGCTTTGGAAAAGTCGGTCAGATTTTTCTCGGTAGTGGTGCCCGATTGCACGCACACGGTTTGGCCTTTGAGCTGCTTTGCGCTTTTGATCTTGCTCTTGACCGGCACCATAAAGCCCTGGCCGTCGTAATAGACTACGGCGGTTTGGCTCAGGCCGATGGAAGCGTCGCGGGTCAGGGTGAAGGTGGTGTTGCGCGAAAGCACATCCACTTCGCCGGACTGCACTGCGGCAAAACGGGCTTGCGCGGTCAGCGGTACGAATTTGACTTTTTCTGGGTCACCCAGCGTGGCGGCTGCGACGGCGCGGCAGATGTCCACGTCAATGCCGGACCATTTGCCATTGGAATCGGCTGCGCTGAAACCGGCCAGGCCAGTGTGCACGCCGCAAATCACTTGGCCACGCGCCTTGATGGCATCTAGGGTTTTCCCTGCCTGGGCAGGCGCGCTAGCCAGCACGGCAAACATAGCGAATACAGCGCCAAGGCCATGAACGGGTTTGAATTTCATATTGAACACTCCAAAAAACAGGGGATGCTCCAGGATTTAGGGCCTGATAGCGCTAGGGAAGCGGAGCCGCCATTGTGCCCCACGGCGCGAATATAACTTTACAAAATTGCGTTTGGAGGAGAAGGGGGAATAAACCGGCTTTAATGTGGCCGTCCCTCGCGTGACAGCAGGCGTTGCCATCAGGCACCGCGCGCCTTATCGTCGGGCCGTCTTCGCAGCAGCCCGGTGCCTGCGAATAATTGAACCAAAACCGCAGTAAAGGCTCATGCATGGAAGATTCTGTTGACAAAGCGCATTACCGTTTTTGGCCCAAGCGCCTTCCCAAAAACATCACTGCGCCGCAAACTACTTTGTGGGACAACTTGGCCACCAGTGCGCGGCGCTATCCAGGCAAAACTGCGATCAGTTTCTTTGGCCGGCAAACCAGCTATGCGCAGCTGATGGCGCAGGCCGAGGCTTTTGCAGCCTATTTGCATGGCCTGGGCGTTCAGCGCGGCGACCGCGTAGTCCTGCTCATGCAAAACTGCCCGCAATTGGTGATTGCGCATTTCGGCATATTGCGCGCCAATGCGGTAGTGGTCCCGGTTAACCCCATGAACCGGGCCGAGGAACTGAAACACTACATCTTGGACCCCGAGGCCCGCGTGGCGGTGACTACGTCTGACCTGGCCGGCGAACTGGCCAGCGCCAGCAATGCGCTGCCAACAGGCCAAGGCTTGGCGCACTTGGTCGTCGGCCATTTCACCGATGCCTTTGACCCGGCACAGGGTGAAGATGCGCCGCCCGCCGCCTGGGCCGATTGGCTGCTCACTCGCCATGCCTTACCCGCATTAAGCGGTGGCCAGGTGCATGCCTGGGCCAACGCTTTGGCCTGCACGGCTGCGCCGCCGACATCGCAAGTGGGCCCGGACGATTTGGCCGTTTTGCCCTACACCAGCGGCACGACCGGTCTGCCCAAAGGGTGCATGCACACGCATGCCAGCATCATGCACAACGCTGTTTCCAGCGCCATGTGGGGTAACGGCAGCATGGAGAATATGACGCTGATGGTGGTGCCCATGTTTCATATCACCGGCATGGTGAGCCTAATGCACGCCAATATCTATTGCGGCGCGTCCCTGGTACTGATGCCGCGCTGGGACCGCGAACTCGCTGCGCGCCTGATTGCGCAATGGCGCGTCACCCACTGGACCAATATTCCGACAATGGTGATTGACCTGCTCGGCAGCCCCAACCTAGACAGCTTCGATTTGTCCAGCATGGTCTATATCGGCGGCGGTGGAGCGGCCATGCCGCAAGCCGTGGCGCAGCGCTTGCTGGAGCAATACGGCCTGCGCTATGCCGAGGGCTACGGCCTGACTGAAACCGCGGCGCCTTCACACAGCAACCCGCCCGATGCGCCCAAGCAGCAATGCCTGGGCATACCCTTTATCGGCGTAGATGCGCGCGTGGTAGACCCCGAGACGCTGCGCAACATGCCGTTGGGCGAGTCCGGCGAGATCATCATGCGCGGGCCGCAAATATTCAAAGGCTATTGGCGCAGGCCCGAGGCCACGGCACAGGCTTTTGTCGAGGTAGATGGGCATGTGTATTTCCGCTCAGGCGATTTGGGCCGGGTTGATGAGGACGGTTATTTCTTCATGACCGACAGGCTTAAACGCATGATCAATGCTTCGGGCTTCAAGGTCTGGCCTGCTGAAGTGGAGGCGCTGATGTTTCGCCACCCGGCCATTCAAGAGGCTTGCATCATCGCGACGCAGGATGCGTATCGCGGCGAGTCGGTCAAAGCGATGGTAGTGCTGCGCGGTACGCACAAAGGCCAGGTGCACGCGCAGGACATCATCGACTGGTGCCGCGACAACATGGCGGTTTATAAAGTCCCGCGTGCCGTCGAATTTTTAGAGGCGCTTCCCAAAAGCGGTGCAGGCAAAGTGATGTGGCGTTTGTTGCAAGAGCAAGAGCTCGCACGCAGCTTAGCGGGCGACTCAACGCCGACTTAATGCGCTAGCGCTGCGCACTTGCAAGCTCCAAAGCAACTGACCATGGCAAACTTGCAAGTGCCCTTCTTTCGTGCCGACTCAGCATAGTATTCCGCACGACTTTTCTCATTGAACCTAAGAACGTTTGTATGACCGCATCCCATTCGCTACCGACCGCGCCTCTCGAATCCCTGGGCTTTGACCCGAGGCGCAGCGCACGCCTGTTAGATACTTTGCAAGCCGAAGTGGCCAAGGGCCGATTGCCAGGCGCGGTGGCCTTGATTGCCCGCAAAGGTAAGGTCGTTTTGCACGAGGCTATCGGTCAGCTCGACCCGGCTAGCGGTGCGGCTATGACCAAAGACGCCATCTTTCGCATTTACTCCATGACCAAGCCGCTGGTATCCGTAGCCACCATGCAACTGGTAGAGCAAGGCCGCTTGTTCCTTAGTGACCCGGTGGCGCGCTACCTGCCAGCTTTTGCCCAGGTGCAAGTAGCCCACAAAGAAAACGGGCAGATGCAATTGCGTGCGCCTCGCGCCGCTATCACGGTCTATGACTTGTTGCGCCATACCGCAGGTATGACATACGAGTTTTTGGGCCAGTCGCCGGTGCAAAAAATGTATGACGCGGCGGGCCTGCGCACCACTACGCGCGGCTATAGCAATGCGCAATTTGCAGAACTGCTTGCCAGCATGCCGCTGATGTTCGAGCCCGGTAGCATCTGGGAATACAGCCGCTCCACCGATGTGCTCGGTGCGCTGATCGAAGTGGTTTCGGGCCAAACTTTGGGCAACTTGCTGCAAGATCAGGTACTCGGGCCTTTGGGCATGGTGGACACGGCTTTTTATGTGCCCCCTGAAAAGCATCACCGCATAGCGCAGGCTTTTGCCCATGACCCCGATGGCGGCACGCCCATGGAGTTGATCGATTTAACGGAAGTTCCGTGCCTGGAGTCTGGCGGTGGCGGCCTGGGCGGCACGGTGGCCGACTATGCGCGTTTTTGCCAATGCATGCTGAATGGTGGAACGCTTGATGGCGAGCGCCTGCTCAGTCCGCACACCGTGCGTTTTATGACTTCGGACCACTTGGGGCGCATCGGCCAAAACCGCACCGAAAACGCCGGCAATATGCTGGCGCCGGGCACTGGCTTTGGTTTGGGTTTTTCCGTGCGCTCAGCCTCGGGCTTGGATACGCTGCCGGGCAGTGTGGGTTTGTACTCTTGGGGTGGCATTGCCGGCACCACGTTTTGGGTGGACCCGAAAGAAGACATGTTCGCCATCCTCATGATCCAGGCTCCCAACCAGCGTGAGTACTACCGGCCACTGTTCAGAACTATGGTGTACGCCGCTATGGTCAACTAGACGCCGCCACCTTCAGTCGCTAGCTACCTGCAGCACCAGCTTGCCAAAGTTTTCACCATTAAATAGCTTGAGTAAGGCCTCGGGGAACTGCTCAATGCCTTCGACCACATCCTCTTTGCTCTTCATGCGCCCGTCTTTCAAGTAGCCGGCCATTTCGGCAACCGCCAGGTGGTAGCGGTCAGCGTAGTCGAACACCACAATGCCTTCCATGCGCGCGCGGTTGACCAGCAGGCTAAGGTAGTTTTTCGGGCCGGCAATGGCCGTAGTGGCGTTGTACTGGCTGATAGCGCCGCAAATAATGATGCGCGCTTTGCGGTTGATACGGGCCAGCACGGTGTCCAAAATTTCGCCGCCCACGTTGTCAAAATAAATATCTACGCCCTTAGGACAATGCTCCTTCAGGCCTTCGCGCACCGCGCCTGGGCCGGCTTTGTAGTCGATGCAGGCATCAAAGCCTAGCTCTTTGACTACCCAGTCACACTTGGCTTTCCCACCGGCAATGCCCACCACGCGGCAGCCTTTGATCTTGGCCACTTGGCCCACGGTTTGTCCTACCGCGCCAGCCGCGCCGGACACCACGAGAGTCTCTCCGGCTTGGGGTTGGCCCACGTCCATCAAACCAAAATAGCCGGTCATACCCGGCATGCCCAGTACGTTTAACCATTGCGTCAGGCTGCCCATGCGCAAATCGATTTTCACGATGCCGTTGCGCTTGAATTCGGCAGCCCCCAGGCGCAAATACTGCTGAACGCCAAAGCCCGCGCTCACCAGATCGCCCACCGCGAAATGCGGGCTTTTGGACGCAATCACCCGGCCCACACCACCGGCGCGCATCACTTCACCAATGCCCACCGGCGGGATATAGCTGCGCCCCTCGCTCATCCAGCCGCGCATCGCTGGGTCCAACGACAAAGCCAGCGTTTGCAGGAGCACACCGCCTTCTTCTGGCTCGGCCACGGCTTCGGTGGTAGCACTCCAGTTGTCCGGCGTAGGCAGGCCCACCGGGCGCGCTGCCAGTCGGATTTGATGATTGGTGAGCGTGGATAAAACGGAGTCGGACATAAACGAAGCCTTATTTGGGACGGTTGAAAAAGAGCCGATGCTAGTGGCAGTAGGGCAAGGGCTTGGTTACCGAGGCGACAAAGGCCATTCTGAGCAAATATGAGCGCAGCGCCGATAATTGCGATCCGCAACGCAGTGTGCTTGCTTTGCGCCAGCTAATTTTTCCCAACGCCTATGTCCTCCACCTTTCCATTCCAGCCGCCGCTTACCCAACCTGCCGAACTAGACAGCACCTTGCGCACACGCGGCTATGCGGTTCTGTCGGCGAATGATGTGTTCGCGCTGACGCAGGCCGACGCCGCCCGCTTGCAGGGCTTTGGTACTCTGTGGAACGACCTGCCGCCCGATGGGTATTTGAAAGACGGCGGGCGTTACCGGCGCAGGCGGCATAGTTGTTTTGTGGCAGGGGCCGATGGCCTGGTGCAACAGGCGCCCCACAGGCCGCATTGGCAACCCTTGGAATACAACGCGCTGCACGGCGGTATGCAGCGCCATTTCGAGCCCTTGGCTGACGCGATGGCATCGCAGGCCGATTGGTTGTCCTTGTTGCGATGGTTGAGTCGTGTGGCCAGCAACTTGCGCGGCGCGCAAACCTGGTATGCCGAGGCGCACCAGTTCCGCATCGACACCACGGATGGCATCGGTCGGCCCACGCCCGAAGGTGCGCACCGCGATGGCGTGGATCTGGTGGCGGTATTTTTGCTTGAGCGTCAAGGCATCAAAGGTGGCGAGACGCGGGTGTTTGAGGCCGATGGCCCCAACGGGCAGCGCTTTACTTTGGACGAGCCTTGGTCGGTGCTTTTGCTAGACGACGCGCGTGTAATTCACGAGTCCACGCCCATCCAACCTTTGCAAGCCGGAGGCTACCGCGACACGCTGGTAATTACTCTGCGAGCCGGGGGTTTTCAGGGCGACTGAACCTTATGTGGCTTTAGGCCTGGCGTTCAAAAATTGCAGCAATTCCTTGGCCACCGCCGATGCACATAGTCACCAGCGCGTAGCGCCCTTGAATGCGCTCCAGCTCGTACAAGGCTTTCACGGTGATCAGCGCACCGGTTGCACCAATCGGGTGGCCTAGCGAAATGCCCGAGCCATTGGGGTTGACCTTGGCCGGGTCCAGGCCCAGGTCGCGTGTGACGGCGCAAGCTTGCGCAGCAAAGGCTTCGTTGGCTTCAATCACGTCCAGATCATTGACCGTGAGGCCAGCTTTTTGCAGCGCCAGTTTGCTGGCGGGTACCGGGCCGATGCCCATGTATTGCGGGTCCACACCGGCATGCGCATAGGCCACCAAACGCGCCAGAGGCTTGAGCCCGCGCGCTTTGGCCACACTGGCTTCCATTAACACCACCGCAGCGGCAGCGTCGTTAATGCCCGAGGCATTACCAGCGGTAACGGTGCCGTTTTCCTTTAAGAAAACAGGTTTTAATTTCGCCAATTCGGCGGCTGTGCAGTTGGGGCGGAAATGCTCGTCGGTAGCGTAGGCCACATCGCCTTTGCGGCTTTTCAGGATGACCGGCATGATTTGGCTTGTGAAGTAACCGGCCTCGGTGGCGCGCTGTGCGCGGTTGTGGCTTTCAACGGCCAGCGCGTCTTGCTCGTCACGGCTGATGCCCCATTTAGCGGCGATGTTTTCTGCTGTCACGCCCATGTGGATGTTTTGGAAGGGGTCGTGCAGCGCACCGACCATCATGTCGGTCATTTTGGCGTCGCCCATGCGTGCGCCCCAGCGCATATTGAGCGATGCAAAGGGAGCGCGGCTCATGTTTTCCGCCCCGCCACCGATGGCGATGTCAGCATCACCTAACAAGATGCTTTGGCTGGCATTGACGATGGCTTGCAGACCCGAACCGCACAGGCGGTTCACGTTAAAGGCGGGCGTGCCCTGGCCGCAGCCGCCACCGATGGCCGCCACGCGCGAGAGGTACATATCTTTGGGCTCGGTATTGACCACATGGCCGAAGACTACGTGGCCAACATCCTTACCGTCCACCTGCGCGCGCGATAGCGATTCGCGCACCACTTGTGAGGCCAGTTCGGTAGGCGCAACGTCTTTGAGGCTTCCGCCAAAAGTTCCAATAGCGGTACGTACCGCACTAACAACAACTACTTCACGGGACATGATTTTTCCTTGTTTTCAAAAATAAAAGGGGAGGCGGCTAGGCCTGAACAGAGCCGGATTTTCTCGGCCTATGCGTACAGGTGGCTTACGCCTTTTCGGGAATTAAGCGCGCACATCGGCCACCGCTTCGGCGCCAAAGTCGGCCCGCTCCAGATAGGCCAGGATACGCTCAGCAGCGTCAGCCGGGCTGCTGAGCATGCCGCGCTCGTGCATCGCTTGAAAATTGCCAATGTCTGGAAACGCGTTCGGATCGGCGCTGCGCAACTGCACTTGCATATCGGTAGCGATAACGCCGGGTGCGAGCGAGCAGACTTTGGCGCCGTTGGCTTGCAACGCTTCCTCCATGGCCAGGCTGCGGCTGAAATGGTCTATACCTGCTTTAGCGGCGCAGTAGCTGGCCGAGGCGGCCATGGCGCGCCGTCCCAGACCGGAAGAAATGTTGAGCACCTTGCGCGGTACCGTCCAGTGCCGCGTCGCGCCCAAAAAAGCAGCGCATAAAAGCAAGGGTGCTTCCAGGCCAACGCGCAAGGCATTGGCTAAGTCAGCGGATTGCCCGTCACGCAACGGGGCTAGGGCGGAGATTACGCCGGCGTTATTGATTAGAGTGGCCGATTGCAATGCCTCATGCTTTTGGCCTTGCAGCCACGTTGCCAAGCGCGCCGCCACTGGCGCCGCATCGGCCAGGTCCGCCTGCCATTGCTCCAGCTGGGCGCCGCGCTGCGCCGCCAAGGCATCGAGCGATGGATTGGACTTTCGGGATATGCATAGCAGCAGCGCACCGGGTTGCAGCAGCTGTTCGGCCATAGCCAGGCCCATACCGCGCGAGGCGCCGGTCAAGATGGTCAGTTGTTGTTGCATAGGTTTAATCGTCAAGGGTTGGGGATGATCTGATTTTGGCAGGGCCGGGCGCGGACCTACCCTCGGTCACAATCGGCGCATGGCCCTCAAATCAACGATTTTCAAAGCAAACCTGCAAATTGCAGACATCGACAACAGTTATTACGCCGACCACACGCTGACGCTGGCCCGCCATCCCAGCGAAACCGACGAGCGCATGATGGTGCGCCTGTGCGCTCTAGCCTTGCAGGCGCATACCCTCCAAATTGTGTGCAATGGCGACGGCACCTTGGCTTTCGGAGCCGGCCTGTCGGACCCGGACGAGCCCGATGTCTGGTTGCGCGATTTCACCGGCCGCACAAGGGTCTGGATAGAGGTGGGCCAACCCGAGGACAAGCCGCTCATCAAAGCCTGCGGCAAGTCAGACCAAGTGCTTTTGTACTGCTTTAACCACGCCGCCGAGGTGTGGTGGCGCAGCATGGAAAGCAAACTCAGCCGCCCGCAAAACCTGCGCGTTTACCGCGTACCCACTTTGGCCTCGCAAGCGCTGATTCCGCTGGCGCAGCGCAGCATGCAATTGCAGGCTACGGTGCAAGAAGGCGTGCTCACGCTGGGCGATGCCAGTACCACGGTGGATATTGAGCCGGTAAGGTGGAAGTAGGGATTGGCAAGAAGCGCTAGACGCTTGCACTTGGGGTAGTTACTGGAAGCGTAGATTTAAGTACTACAAAAAACCTTCGACTCTTACACCAGCATCACACTTTCATAAATTGTGTAGGTCGCCGTCTGGCCCGGCTGCAGCGTATGCAAGGGCGAATGGGTTTCCACTTCGAAGTAGTCCAGTGCTGGTGCGTTAAATACTTCCACGGGCAAGCCATGGGCATAGGTGGCCTGGGGCTCGGTAACTGAGTGACGTTGGTAACGCAATCCCCATTGCGAAAAATCGACTTGCACGCGCCCGTCTAGGCTGGCAAAGCCGCATTTAAATTCGTCGCCGCTATGGCATTGAATATGGGCCACATCGCCTTCGGTGCGCAGCGCTCCTTGCGCTTCTAATTGTGCACAGGCTTTTTTGCCTGGCAGGGCGACGATGCGATCGCCAGGGCAGATGCCTTTTGCCGCCAACATCACTTGTACATCGCCTGGCCTCTGCAGCATCAGCACATCCCATAAGCCGCAGCGCAGGAGCTGAGTCCCGGCATTGTGCAATGTGTGTTCGATAGACCAGGCCTGGGTGTGAGCCGGCAGCACCAGGCGACGCCTGAGTTGCAAGCCGGTGAGTGAGCACACCGGGCTTTGCACTTCGATGCCCATGGATTGCGCATCACACCAATTCTCCACTAAGGTCCAGGGTAGGCTGTCCAAATCGCGGTGTGGTGCGCCACTGGGCCAGGCCGACTCGGGCGCGATCCAAGTCTTGCCGCCACCCCACAAAGGAAAGCTCCAACCGGCACACAGCGCGTCCCATTGGCGTAAGTCGCCGCCAAAGGATTTGCCACGTAAATCAGGGTGGGTAAAACACAGTTCCTGTCCGGCGAAGGCGATGCCCATTAAGCGGCCACCCACGGTGGGCACCACCTGCAACACCAAGTCACCCTGTTGCAAGGTGTAAGCCGGCCAGCCTTGAAAAATACGTTCTCTCAGGCTGCGCGATGCCGGGGTCATGCGCAGGTCACTTCAGCTTTTATCGACCGGCTTGCTGCGAAACATA
>Ga0214919_10005135_pt1 | contig 18732 bp, 31 predicted proteins | sample LL1503_MetaG_FD_177994 | JGI IMG/M metagenome (GOLD analysis project Ga0214919, IMG submission 177994) | Freshwater microbial communities from Lake Lanier, Atlanta, Georgia, United States - LL-1503 | ecosystem: Environmental > Aquatic > Freshwater > Lake | place: USA: Georgia | collected...
CTTTGGCTCCGCAAAAACAGTCGAAACACCGGTGTCGCTATTGAAACGATACACAGCGCCCGGTTGATTGAAGCTTGAAAAGCCGAAAAATGTCTCCGGATCACCGGGCGTCCCGGAAAAACCACTGGCGGTGCCAATAGCGTTAAGCTTTATTTCCTGCACGGGTTTGCCGGCAAGATCCGTCATCAGCGCCATTGATTTGGCGTCCTTGATATAGGACAGAATAAGTCGGTTGCCGACAATCTGTGTGCGAGACAGTGTTTCTTCACGCTCTGGGATGACGTCCGCGAACACGGGTGCATTCACTCCAAGGTCGACAGTGACAACCTTCAGCTTTGGCGCATCCTTGTTGGTGGTGAACCATAAGATGTTACCCATCCCTTCGATGAGCCCCCAGTCATACTCAAGACCCATGACCAAAGGCTGCGCCTTCCAGGTCGGTTTTTTGCCGAGCGGCATCACATGCAATTCGTATTTCTCATCCGTGCCCGATGAGGTCGTGATCACTGCCCATTTGCCGTCATGCGTCACCTGTGCGCTATGCCCATATTCAGGCTTATCAGGCGTTGCGTAAACCGCTTTGTCTTCGGACTGTGGCGTCCCGATTTTATGATAATATACAGTCTGGTTGTAATTCAGTTGCTGGAATGCGGCACCTTCTTTTGGCTCGGCAAAGCGCGAATAAAGAAATCCGTCATTGCCCACCCAGCTTATGTTCGTGAATTTCGCCCATTTGATTTCGTCTGGCAACACTTTGCCGGTCGCTGAGTCAAGCACCCTAAGCGTGCGCCAGTCCGACCCACCGTCCTGAATGGAATACGCCAACAACGTACCGTTCTTTGAAGGCACCCAACTATCAAGCGCAGTTGCGCCGTCCTTTGTCCAATTGTTCGGGTCAATCAAAACACGATCTGTACCCTTTAGCCCTTTACGGACATAGAGCACCGATTGGTTTTGCAGGCCGTCATTTTTTGTGAAGAAATAATAGCTGCCCGCTTTTTCGGGAAGGCCGAAGCGTTCATAATCAAACAGCTTCTTCATACGTTCGGCGAGAACCTTCTTGCCTGGTAATGTTTCAAGATACGCGTCCGTAACTGCGTTTTGGGCCTTCACCCAATCGGCAACCTCAGGGTTCACACGGACGTCATCTTCAAGCCAGCGATAGGGGTCTGCAACCTTCACTCCAAATTGCTCGTCGACAACATTTACAGTTTTGGTTTTTGGATAGATCAGCTTGACCGAGACATCCGTGTTCGCAGCATCTTCGGCGCCGGCCATGGACGACACTGGCGTCAACATGATGGCTGCTCCAAGCAAAATTGCACTTCGCATAAAATCATTTCCCTAACTCTCAATTCTTTAATTCGAGAGTAAAGCGTCAGCGAGATAACGCCAACCATATTGCGCGCTGTCCGACAGTTTATATTGGAGCTTCGTCGAATGATTTGCCGCGTGTCATACAAATCTGTGATGCTAACCAAGGGGCAAGTCATCGTCGCAACGCAACAGCCTGAGCCAAATAAAAAGGGCGGCACCCTCTCAGATACCGCCCTTCCAAAGGTTGTTATGCGAGACGCGTTTACTCGCCGTCGTCGATGACGTCGACTGGGCCGCTGTCTTGGCCTTTGGCATCAACATTGCGGTCAACGAGTTCAATTACGCCCATTGGCGCAGCATCCGAACCACGGAAACCAGCCTTGATCACACGGCTGTAACCGCCGCTACGGTCGGCATAACGCGTCGCCAGTTCGTCAAACAGTTTCACGAGTTGCGTATCATCCATCAAACGGCTCATCGCGAGGCGACGGTTGGACAAGCCACCCTTTTTCGCAAGCGTAATCAGCTTTTCGATATAGGGACGCAATTCCTTTGCCTTTGGCAGAGTTGTCTTGATTTGCTCATGCTTGATGAGCGAAGCTGCCATGTTGCGAAGCATCGCAGTACGGTGCGACGTGGTACGCTGCAGCTTACGGTGGCCAACTTTATGGCGCATATTTCATTCCTTCGTTCGTAGAGGGGCCGTATCAGGTACCCCGATCCTGGCCAGTTAAGGGCGGCCGTTTTGCCCCTTTTTTTTCTGGGCCCAAGCGCTGCTCAGGCCCAGGAATATTTAACCGAGCAGCTCTTGTTCGAGCTTCTTAGCCATTTCTTCGATATTTTCTGGCGGCCATCCGGGGATATCCATGCCAAGGCGCAAGCCCATCGACGACAATACTTCCTTGATTTCGTTCAGCGACTTGCGGCCGAAATTAGGCGTACGCAACATTTCGGCTTCGCTCTTTTGAACGAGGTCCCCGATGTAAATGATGTTGTCGTTCTTGAGGCAATTTGCGCTGCGAACCGACAGCTCCAATTCGTCGACCTTCTTAAGAAGATACCGGTTGAGTTGGTTTGCATCCGATTCTTCGGAAGAGGCCGACGGTGCAGCCATGCCAATCATCGGCGAAGATGCTGCCATCGAATCTTCGAAGTGGACGAACACCTGCAACTGATCCTGAAGGATACGTGCAGCATATGCCACGGCATCCTCGGGGGTTACAGTGCCATCAGTTTCAATGGTCAGCGAAAGCTTATCATAGTCTAGTTCTTGACCGATGCGGGCGTTGTCGACCTTGTAAGCAACCTGACGTACAGGTGAATACAGGCTGTCGACAGGGATCAGGCCGATTGGCGCATCCGCAGGACGGTTAGCGACGGCGGGAACATAGCCCTTGCCGCTGTCAGCCGTGATTTCCATGTTCAACGTTGCACCATCATCAAGATGGCAGATGATGAGATCGGGGTTCATCACTTGGATGTCACCCGACACAGCGATGTCGCCGGCGGTTACGGCACCTGGGCCAGTTGCCGAAAGCTGAAGACGCTTTGGACCTTCGCCCTCCATCTTCAACGCGACCTGCTTGATGTTCAGAACAATGTCAGTGACATCTTCACGCACGCCAGCAAGCGACGAAAATTCATGCAATACGTTTTCGACCTTGATCGAAGTGATCGCTGCGCCCTGCAACGATGAGAGCAACACGCGACGAAGCGCGTTGCCGAGCGTTAAGCCAAAGCCACGCTCCAACGGCTCAGCAACAAAAGTAGCCTTACGCTTCGCATCGCTACCTGATTTGAGTTCAAGTGCGTTGGGCTTTTTCAGTTCCTGCCAGTTCTTGATATTGACGGACATGGATTTCCCCTTGGGTTTTGCAAAACCGGCAATTTGGTGCACCGTGCCGGCTCGCGGGTAAAAGAAGGAACGACTGGTCAGCCGCCCCCGAAACGAATGCTTAGACGCGCCGACGCTTGGAAGGACGAACGCCGTTGTGCGGTATAGAAGTCACATCGCGGATCGAGGTGATGGTGAAACCAACAGCCTGCAAAGCGCGTAGCGCGGATTCGCGACCCGAACCTGGGCCCTTAACTTCGACTTCCAACGTCCGAACGCCATGTTCAGCAGCTTTCTTGCCCGCGTCTTCTGCGGCCACCTGAGCTGCGTAGGGCGTCGACTTACGGCTGCCCTTAAAGCCCATGGTTCCTGCGGAAGACCAGCTGATTGCGTTGCCTTGGGCATCGGTAATCGTGATCATAGTATTGTTGAAGCTGGCATTGACGTGCGCGACGCCTGCCGAAATATTTTTGCGCTCCCGCTTTTTAATGCGCTGTGGTTCGCGTGCCATATAATGTGTATCCTATTCGAAAATGCGAAGAAAAAATAATCAGGCAAAAGCCAAATGATTACTTCTTCTTGCCCGCGATTGCCTTGGACTTGCCCTTACGGGTGCGCGCATTGGTGTGCGTACGCTGACCACGGACGGGAAGGCCCTTACGATGGCGAAGGCCACGGTAGCAGGCGAGATCCATCAAACGCTTGATGTTCATCGATGTGGTGCGGCGAAGATCGCCTTCTACGGTGTAGCCCGCATCAATGGTTTCGCGGATTTGCAGAACTTCGGCATCCGAAAGGTCCTGCACACGACGGCTATGATCAATTCCCAACTTAGTCGCGATTTCGACAGCCTTTGTGCGGCCGATACCGTGAATGTAGGTAAGCGCAATGATCACGCGCTTGTTGGTTGGAATGTTAACTCCGGCAATACGTGCCAATTTATTTACTCCTGCTCCACAGGTGCCCCCGAAAGGACGAACCCTATCTCAACGCTGATGATATCCCGAAACGCACAAAACCAGCGGACGCATTAAAGCGCTGCTGGCTGTACCAGATGTTCGGAATGCATCGCCCTTACGGTGAGTCGCACCGACTGTCAAGGCCAGAGGCGCACTATCCCTTGCCTTTCGTCTTGGTTTTGCCATCACTGGCATTTTCTTCAATGAACTCGATAATCCTAGTAGCAATGTCTTTGCCGCTGGCTTTTTCAATACCTTCTAGTCCTGGCGAGCTGTTCACTTCCATGATGACCGGGCCATGATTCGACCGCAACATGTCAACGCCAGCCACATTTAGTCCCATGGCGCGGGCCGCGCGCACCGCAGTTGATCGTTCCTCGGGCGTAATCTTGATGGCTTCTGCCGTCCCGCCGCGATGCAGGTTTGACCGAAAATCGCCTTCGGCGCCCTTGCGCTGCATCGACGCGACAACCTTATTGCCAATGACAAAGCATCGGATATCCGTCGCATTGGCTTCCTTGATAAACTCCTGAACTAGGATGTTCACGTTTGCACCGCGAAACGCCTCAATGACCGAACGGGCTGACTTTTCGGTCTCACCCAAGACTACGCCGATGCCCTGTGTGCCCTCTAGAAGCTTGATGACCACAGGCGCACCGCCGACCATCTGGATGACTTCGTCAGTCTGCCGTGGGTCATGGGCGAAGGCCGTCACGGGAAGTCCAAGCCCCTTGCGCGCCAAGATTTGCAATGACCGCAATTTGTCGCGCGAGCGGCCAATGGCAACGCTTTCGTTCAGCGACCAAACATTCATCATCTCAAACTGGCGCAGCACAGCCAAACCATAAAAGGTAATCGACGCACCGATACGCGGAATGACCGCGTCATATTTGCCGAGCTTTGCACCTTGATAATATGCCTCAGGTCGATGCGATGTAATGTTCATCGTCACGCGCAAGGTATTCAAAACTTCAATCTCATGGCCGCGCGCCTGGGCAGCTTCGACAAGCCTTTTATGGGAATAAAGATTGGCGTTTCGCGCCAACATAGCGATTTTCATGTGCTTATGCTCTCTTAAATGGCGGGTTTCCCCAGTACCCACCGTCGCCCGCTGTTGACGAGAAAGCCGCGCCTTAGCGTTCGCCGACCAATTAGCAAGGGAAAGGCCATTGAACGCCGGTTTGCCAGGGTGAGCTGCCCGTTCCAACAGAGTTTACCAAAACAAAATTGCGCTGAGATGACATAGCGGTCCTGTTTTTCGCCATTTGACGAACGCACCATGCGCCGATCAACCACCGGCGCCTCATAGCGCTTGGGTTTTTCGCCAGAATTCAACCGGAACCAGAATTCAACATATTGCCTACCATCACGCGATATTGGCTTAATCCTGGTAGCGTGAATGGATGATGTGGCCGCGCCTGTGTCCATTTTAGCATGCACTTGTGACAGGCCAAGGCTTGGAATATCGACCATCTCGCACCAGCCAATTTCGACTTTATTCCGCGAACTGCGTGCCGTGCCCCCCGCAACCAATTATCGAGGCTCCGACGGGGGTGCTTCGGGTATGAAAACATCGCCAGGGGCGTCATCCAAAGAGGTGGCGGCATCCGAGGGCCCAACGTCACGCGCTGCGGGGTCAGCAATTTTTTCAACATCGAGTCGGAAGCCATCTGATTTTGACGCTTCGTGCTGTTTTGCGGTAAATGGTGACAGCATATTCTTGAATTGCTCGCCCAACACTTTGTCGACGGCGAGTGCTATCTCAGGCACTTTGTAACGCATGTATCCGCCAACGACATAGGAGAAGCTCACCGTTGTTCCGGTGCCCTCCTTTATAGGCGCGATAGCAACTGTAAGCGTGCCAATCACCGCCTCCGACTGAAGCGGACCAAGTGCCCCCTGCATCCGCAACACTTTACCCGGCTGGGCAAAAATGACCCGCATATGCTCGACACTACCGACCGTCTTCACCTTGCCGTTTGAATCCGTTTCCTGAAACAGTTCACAGAAGCATCCATTGGCCTGCGCATCTATATAAAAACCTGCGGTTGAACCCGACCAGCTGTGCGCTTTGTTCCAGTAATCTTTAGGTGACAGCAACCGCCTCCAGATTTCGTCCGGCGACGCGGTTACAGTGGCAACATGGATGATATTGAAACCGTTTTCTGACTCAGCTTTGACTTCGCCAAGCGCAGGCGTCGATGTTGTAGCCAAAAGGGCGAGGGTTACGAACGCATATTTCATGTGATCGTTTTGTAACAACCGTTTCCATATCCGTCACCTTGAACTTGCTTCCGGATAACGACGCCCAGCAACCTTAGCCTGTGATGACGCCGATAGCCGCAGTCACATGTTCAATGGGCGCCATGCCATCGACACGACTTACAAGACCGCGTGCATCATAAAGAGGCAAGATCGGTTCCGTTTTCGCTCTATATTCGGCCATGCGCGTGCGCACCGTTTCTTCGTTATCATCAGGACGGCGCTTGAATTCATGGGCGCCGCATTTGTCGCATGTGCCAGCAACCAATGGCTGCTTGAAGACGTCGTGATACCCATCACCACAGTTCGCGCAAGTGAAGCGGCCAACGACACGATCAACCAACGCATCCTCATCAACAACCAGTTCAATGACATGGTCGAGCGTGCGGTTGCAGGCCGAAAGGAGGCCATCCAAAAGCGCAACTTGAGGTGCAGTGCGGGGATAGCCGTCGAAGATCAAACCTTTGGCCGCGGGGATGGCGTTCATATGTTCGCCGAGAATTTCCGCCATGAGCTCATCCGGAAACAACTTCCCCGCTTTCATGATTTCGTCAGCCATTTTGCCAACGTCAGTACCGGCTTTGACAGCCGCGCGAAGAATGTCGCCAGTCGACAGCTGCACCATGCCATATTTCTCGACGAGAAACGCGGCCTGAGTTCCCTTGCCTGCACCCGGAGGTCCCAAAAGGATGATATTCATGAAACGTTTCCCCGTTCGTTTCGATGTCGCACCGCTTAGCGGGCGCGTCCACCCTTCAACTTAGCCTTTTTCAGCAGGTCCCCATATTGGTGGGCCAACAAGTGGCTCTGGATCTGCGATATTGTATCGATGGTGACGTTCACCAGAATCAGCAGGCTGGTTCCACCAACTGCAAATACGCTGCGTAGCCCGGTCGCGCCCAAAACATAGTCTGGCAACAAACATACTAACGTCAAATAGGCCGCACCCAAGACGGTGATCCGCGTCAACACATAATCCAGATAAGTTTCAGTGTTTTTGCCCGGACGAATGCCGGGAATGAAGCCACCAGCCTTTTTAAGGTTCTCAGACGTTTCTTCAGGATTGAAGACTACTGCGGTATAGAAGAAACAGAAAAAGATGATGCCCAAGCCGTAAAGCAGCAAATACACAGGCTGGCCGTGCTGAAGATACTGGTTCAGCGAAATAACAAAGTCGCCCATCTGGCTTTCGCCCGCAGCCTTGTTACCCGCAAGCTGCGTAATCGTCAGCGGTAATAAGAGCAAAGACGACGCAAAGATTGGTGGGATAACGCCCGCGGTGTTAATCTTGAGTGGCAAATGACTGCGGTCAGCTTGCATCATCCCGCGCTGTGTGGCGCGTTTTGGATATTGAATAAGCACCCGCCGCTGCCCTCGCTCCATGAAACAAATGACAAGCGTCAATCCTACAAACATCCCGATAAATCCGAGGATCAAAAATCCGCTGATGGAACCCGTCCGTGCACCTTCAAGCAACCGCACAACCAGCCTAGGAAGCTGCGCCACGATACCCGCCATAATGATAAGCGAAATGCCGTTACCGATACCCCGCGACGTGATCTGTTCCCCAAGCCACATCAAGAACATCGTGCCACCGATCAAGCTGATGGTCGCAACGACACGGAACATGAGGCCTGGTTCGACCACTGCGCCAATCCCATTGGCAGCCGCGAGGCTTTCCAAACCGGAGGCTAAGAAATAGCCCTGAACAGCAGTAAGGAAAACGGTTCCGTAGCGCGTATATTGGTTCAACTTCTTGCGCCCGCTCTCGCCTTCTTTCTTGATGGCAGCGAGCGTTGGCGAGAGTGAGGAGGCAAGCTGCACCACAATCGAAGCCGTGATATAAGGCATAACGCCAAGCGCAATGAGGCTCATACGCTCAAGGCTACCGCCCGAGAAGGTATTGAAAATATCGAGAACACCGCCAGCGGCGTTGTTGGCGTAAAGGGCCGCCTGCGCGATGGGATCTACGCCCGGCAGCGGTACGAAACTAAGTAACCGAAAAACGATCAGCGCGCCTATGGTGAACCAAATACGGTTCTTAAGCTCTGTTGCCTGCCCGAACTTCGATAAATTGAGGTTCGAGGCCATTTGGTCGGCCCTAGATGCCATGAGATACTTTCCTTATGCCCGGATGAAAGCCGAATGCACATCCATCGTGCAGCGGCTTAACCCAAAAATTTCGCCTGACTGTATCTGGACAAACCCCAGAAATGTCAAACCCCGCCACCCCATATCGGGAAGCGGGGCAGGCATGACAAGAGCGAAGTCGTCGCCCCTATCTTATTTCTTAGCCGCAACTTCTTTAGCTGCGTTCTTAACCGAAGACTTCTTTGCAAGCGCCTTTTCAGCTGCTGAAACCTTCGTCAACACTTCGACCTTGCCGCCCGCTTTCTCAACAGCTTCAACAGCTGCCTTCGAAGCGCCCGCAACGGAGAAATTCACCTTCGCGGTCAGTTCACCCTTGGCGAGCAAACGCACGCCGTCTTTGCCGCCGCGCGCAAGGCCGGCGGCCTTCAATGCAGCATGGTCAACTACAGCTTTGATATCGATTTTCTTCGCGTCGATAAACTTCTGGATCATGCCCAAGTTTACTTCAGCATGGTCCTTGGCGAAGATATTGTTAAAGCCGCGCTTTGGAATACGCATGTGAAGTGGCATCTGGCCGCCTTCAAATCCGTTGATCGAAACACCTGAACGGCTGGTCTGGCCCTTTTGGCCACGGCCCGAGGTTTTACCCTTGCCCGAACCGATACCACGGCCGACGCGCATACGACGATGGCGTGCGCCTTCATTGTCTTTAATGTCATTCAATTTCATGTCGTGCACTCGCTTTCGCTTTAATTCGCGCTGATGTGATTAGTCCTGAATTTGGACCATGTGACGAACTGTACGGATCATTCCGCGCACTTCGGCTGTGTCTTCGATTTCGACAACGCGGTTCATCTTGTCAAGGCCAAGGCCCTTCAAAGTTGCGCGCTGCGAAGCGGGACGGCGGATCGGCGAACCGGTCTGCTTGATTTTAATCTTCGCCATATCGATTACTCCGCAATAGCTTCTGCGTCGGCTTCAGCAGTTTTGCTGCCACCGCGACCAAGAAGGTCAGCGATTTTCTTGCCGCGACGTTGCGCTACCGACTTGGGGCTGGTCTGTTCAGCCAAAGCCGCGAAGGTAGCACGGATCATGTTATATGGGTTCGACGTACCGACCGACTTGGTCACAACGTCGGCAACACCAAGGCTTTCGAAGACAGCACGCATTGGGCCGCCTGCGATGATCCCGGTACCCGCAGGTGCCGAGCGCAGTGTCACCTTGCCGGCGCCGAAATGGCCCTTGCCGTCATGGTGCAATGTGCGGCCATCTTTCAGGGCAACCCGGATCATCGACTTCTTTGCTGCGGCGGTTGCCTTGTTAATGGCTTCCGGCACTTCGCGCGCCTTGCCATGCCCAAAGCCTACGCGCCCTTGGCCATCGCCGACAACAACGAGTGCTGCAAAGCCGAAGCGCTTACCACCTTTAACTGTTTTAGAAACGCGGTTGATGTGAACGAGCTTTTCGATCGTGCCATCATCTTCTTCCTGAGCTGGACGACGATCGTTATTGTTACGACCACGGCCACCGCCGCTACCGCCACCACGATTGTCACCGCCACCGCGACCACCGCGACCGCGACGTTGGCCTTCAGGAGCGGCTGCTTCAGGTGCTGCGCCATCGGTGACGGGTGCAGTGCTTTCAGTGTTTTCAGCCATCATTAGAACTCCAATCCGCCTTCGCGCGCTGCATCAGCAAGCGCTTTGACGCGACCGTGAAACAGAAATCCGCCACGATCAAATACCACGCTGGAAATGCCAGCCTTCTTGGCAGCTTCGGCTACCCGCTTGCCAACATCAGCAGCAGCTTCGGCCGTCGAGCCATTCTTCGCCTTTACGTCCTTGTCGAGCGTTGAGGCAGACGCAAGCGTCGAACCCTTCGAATCGTCAATGATTTGGGCGTAGATATGGCGGCCAGTGCGGTGCACGGAAAGACGAGGACGCCCAGCAACCTGCGTACGCAATTTCGAGCGAACGCGCTGACGGCGACGTGCAAAGAGAGACAATTTTGCCATTATTTCTTCTTCCCTTCCTTGCGGAAGATATATTCGCCGCGGTACTTGATGCCCTTGCCCTTATATGGCTCTGGCTTCCTCCAGCGACGGATTTCGGCAGCAACCTGCCCAACCTTCTGTTTGTCGATACCTGAGATTTCCACCGTGGTGTTATCAGGTGTCTTGATTTCGATGCCATCAGGGATCGCGAAGTCAACATCATGGCTGTAGCCAAGTTGAAGCTTCAACATCTTGCCCTGGCTGTTGGCACGATACCCAACACCGGTGATTTCAAGCACTTTGGTAAAACCCTCAGTCACGCCGGTGACCAAGTTTTGAACCAACGTGCGCTGCATGCCCCAAAAAGCGCGCGCCGCTCTGCTGCCATTGGCAGGCTTCACCAAAATACCAGCGTCCTGCATCTCGTAGGAAATAAGGTCGCTCATCGGCATTTTCAGTTCGCCCTTCGGTCCTTTGACCGAAAGCGTACCCGCTTCCATGCTGGCAGTAACGCCGGCTGGAATGGGAACAGGTTTCTTACCGATGCGGCTCATTAGAATACCTCCGCCAGGATTTCGCCGCCGACATTCTGTGCACGCGCTTCGGCGTCCGACAGAACGCCCTTTGGCGTCGAAACGATGGTGATGCCAAGGCCGTTGCGGATAACGGGAAGCTCTTGGCTTCCTGAATATACGCGGCGACCAGGCTTTGAAACACGGGCGACATGCTGGATAGCAGGTGCGCCTTCGAAATATTTCAGCTCGATACGGATGCCCTTATGTGCACCCAAAGCTTCTTCGCTGTAGCCGCGAATATAGCCTTCACGCTGCAACACATCGAGAACGCGGGTCCGCAGGCTGGAAGCTGGCGAGACTACAGTGTCTTTCTTCGCCCGCTGGCCGTTGCGGATACGGGTGAGCATATCACCCAAAGGATCGGTCATTGCCATCTATCTTATCCTTACCAGCTCGACTTCGTAACGCCCGGGATCATGCCCTTATTGGCAAGATTACGCAGTTCGATACGGTTCAGCTTGAATTTACGGTATACGCCGCGAGGACGCCCGGTGGTTTCGCAACGGTTACGCACGCGGTGCGGGTTACCATTACGAGGAATTTCAGCCATTTTGAGGCGAGCAATCAAACGCTCACTATCATCAAGCGACTGGTCTTTCGCCATCGCCTTAAGCTTCGCGTAACGACCGGCATATTTTTTAGCCAGCTTCTTGCGACGCTCGTTCTTGTTTATGGAGCTCAGTTTAGCCATTATGCAGCCGCCTTTTCATCAGCTTCTTCTACTGGAAACGGGAAGCCGAACAGCTTAAGCAGTTCACGCGCCTCGTCATCCGAGTTTGCCGAAGTGGTTACGATCACATCCATTCCGCGCACCACGTCGATGGCGTCATAGCTGATTTCTGGGAAGATGATTTGTTCCTTCAGACCCATGGCAAAGTTACCACGGCCGTCAAAACTGTTTGGATTCAAGCCGCGGAAATCGCGAATACGCGGCATCGCGATTGTCACCAGACGGTCAATGAATTCGTACATCTGCGCGCCGCGAAGCGTAACCTTCACGCCAATCGGCATACCTTCACGCAGCTTGAAACCAGCGATCGATTTCTTTGCCTTGGTCACAACTGGCTTTTGACCAGCAATAAGCTCCATTTCGGCAAGAGCGGTCGTAACCTTCTTCTTGTCCTGCGATCCTTCGCCCACGCCCATGTTGAGTGTGATCTTCTCGATCTTTGGCACGGCAAAGCGGTTTGCGTAACCGAATTTTTCTGTCAGGCCCTTTACGACGGTTTCGTCGTAAAGCTTCTTCATACGAGGCGTATATTTGGTATCAGCCACTGATCGTCTCCCCGGACTTCACGGCCACACGGACCTTCTTGCCGTCCTTGGTTTCCACGCGGACGCGTGTTGCCTTGCCGGTCTTGGGATCCGCCAAAGCCACATTCGAAATGTGCAGCGGAGCTTCAAAGCGGTCGAGACCACCCTGCGGGTTGGCCTGCGACGCTTTCCGGTGGCGCACAGCGATGTTGACGCCAGCGACGACAACTTTGCTGTCCTTAGGCATCACGGCGGTTACTTCGCCTGATTTGCCCTTGTCCTTACCGGCGAGCACGACGACGGTGTCACCCTTTTTGATTTTTGCCAGAGCCATTGTTATAGCACCTCCGGTGCCAAGCTGATGATTTTCATGTGGTTCTTGGCGCGCAATTCACGAACCACTGGTCCGAAAATACGTGTGCCAATCGGCTCCTTATTGTTACCGATAAGAACAGCAGCATTAGAGTCGAAGCGAATGACCGAGCCATCGGCACGGCGAATGTCTTTACGGGTACGAACGATGACTGCCTTGTGCACGTCACCCTTCTTTACCTTGCCACGCGGGGCTGCTTCCTTGATCGACACCACGATGATGTCGCCAACGCCAGCAACGCGACGCTTGGAACCGCCAAGCACCTTGATGCATTGAACGCGCTTTGCGCCGCTGTTGTCCGCAACATCGAGGTTGGATTGCATCTGAATCATGGGATCAATCCTCCGTTGGTGTTGCGACCGGGGCTACTGCGGCATCAGCCACCAAGCGCCAGCTCTTGTTCTTGGAAATCGGCGCGCACTCTTCGATGCGGACGACCTGCCCCTCTTTGACGACATTGTTTTCGTCATGGGCATGATACTTCTTCGTGCGACGGATGATCTTGCCGTAAAGCGGGTGCTTCACTTTGCGCTCGACCAGAACGACAATGGTCTTGTCATTCTTGTCGGAGACCACAGTCCCGGTGAGAATACGTTTTGGCATGGGTGGCTCCTTATGCCGTCTTTACGGCGGCGCGCTGGCGCTCACCCTGCAGGGTTTTGATGCGGGCGATGTCGCGACGCACTTCGCGCACACGTGCCGGCTTTTCCATCTGGCCAGTGGCCGATTGGAAACGCAGGTTAAACGCTTCGCGCTTCAACTCGCCGAGCTGAACAGCAAGCTGATCGTCGCTCTGGACGCGGAGATCTTCGGTTTTGCTCATCTTATGATGCTCCCAGATGCGAGGTGTCGCCGAGACGCGCCACGACCTTGGTCTTGATTGGCAGTTTCATAGCTGCGCGCTGGAATGCGACAGCCGCAATTGGACCAGGAACACCGTCGAGTTCAAACATGATACGGCCAGGCTTAACCTTGGCTGCCCAATATTCGACCGAACCCTTGCCCTTACCCTGACGGACTTCGGCAGGCTTCTTCGTGACGGGCACGTCTGGGAAGATCCGGATCCACAAACGTCCCTGACGTTTGATGTGACGTGTAATCGCGCGGCGGGCCGCTTCGATCTGACGTGCGGTAATCCGCTCTGGTTCAAGCGCCTTCAGGCCATATGAGCCAAAGTTCAGGTCAGACCCGCCCTTGGCTTCGCCCTTAATGCGTCCCTTAAACTGCTTACGGAACTTTGTTTTCTTTGGTTGCAACATGTCTAGTTCCTAACCTTTAGCGACGGTCAGACTGCGGACGGACGCCGGAAGTCTGGGCTTCCATCATCAGCCGGTCAGTTGCCATTGGGTCATGACCCAAGATTTCGCCCTTGAAGATCCAGCATTTGATGCCGATGATGCCATAAGCGGTTAGTGCTTCGGCTTCAGCATAATCAATGTTGGCACGAAGGGTATGTGCAGGCACGCGTCCTTCGCGGTAAGATTCAACGCGCGCAATTTCTGCGCCGCCCAACCGACCACCGCAGGTAATCTTGATACCTTCTGCACCCAGACGCATCGCTGATTGCATCGCGCGCTTCATCGCACGACGGAAAGCGATACGACGGATAAGCTGATCAGCGATACCCTGCGCTACGAGCTTCGCGTCGACTTCCGGCTTGCGGATTTCAACGATGTTCAACGACACTTCGGCTGTTGTGAACTTGTTGATCAGCTTTTTCAGCTTCTCAATGTCCGCACCCTTCTTACCGATGATCACGCCAGGACGCGCTGCATAGATTGAAACGCGGCAGTTCTTGGCTGGACGCTCGATAACAACCTTCGAAATTGCCGCTTGTGGCAGCGTATCAAAGATAAACTTGCGGACCTTGATATCTTCCAGAAGCATGCGGCCGTATTCCGCACCTTCGGCGTACCAACGGCTATCCCAAGTCCGGTTGATTTGCAGGCGAAGCCCGATTGGATTTGATTTCTGACCCATGACTTATGCCTCTTCTTGCTGTTCGCGTACAACGATACGCAGACGGCTGAATGGTTTAATGATCTGGCTCGACTTGCCGCGGCCACGTGCCATGAAACGCTTCATGGTCAGCGCCTTGCCAACGCTCGCCTCGGCAACGACAAGGCTGTCGACGTCCAGATTATGGTTGTTTTCGGCGTTGGCGATGGCAGAGGCCAGAACCTTGCGCACATCGTCTGCCATTCCCTTGGTAGAGAATTTCAGAATGTTGAGCGCGTCTTCAGCTTTCTTTCCACGGATCAGCGCGGCAACGAGGCCAAGCTTCTGAGCCGAACCACGAATGGTTGTGCCCACTGCCAGTGCTTCATTGTCGGCGACGCGACGGGGTGCGGATGCCTTACCCATTAGCGTTTGCCCTTCTTATCTGCGCCATGGCCATGATAGGTACGCGTAGGCGCGAACTCACCAAGCTTATGGCCGACCATGTCCTCATTCACCGAAACGGGAATGAACTTGTGGCCATTATATACGCTGAACGTCAGGCCAACGAACTGTGGCAGGATTGTCGAACGACGCGACCAAGTCTTGATCGGCGCAGCCTTCGATGCTTCCTGAGCGGTTTCTGCTTTTTTCAGCAGATAGAGGTCAACAAACGGACCTTTCCAGACGGAACGAGACATGAGTTACCTCTTCTTCTTAGCATGCCGCGAACGGATGATCATCCGGTCGGTCGACTTGTTGCTGCGGGTACGAGCACCCTTTGTTGGCTTACCCCAAGGTGTAACCGGATGACGGCCACCTGATGTACGACCTTCACCACCACCATGCGGGTGATCGACAGGGTTCTTAGCAACACCACGCGTCAGCGGGCGAATGCCGCGCCAGCGATTGCGGCCTGCCTTGGCAAGTGTCGTGTTCGAGTTATCAGGGTTCGAAACCGCGCCAACTGTCCCCATGCAGGTACCGAGAATGTAGCGCTGCTCACCTGAGTTCAGGCGGACAATAACGCGGCCACCGTCACGACCAACCAGCTGCACATAGGTGCCTGCTGAACGTGCAATCTGACCACCCTTGCCGGGCTTCATTTCGATGTTGTGGCAGATGGTCCCAACCGGCATTTGGCTCAGCAACATTGCGTTACCCGGCTTAACGTCGGTCTTTTCACCGGCAACAATGGAATCGCCAACGGCGAGACGCTGCGGCGCAATGATGTAAGCCAGTTCGCCGTCTTCGTACTTTACAAGCGCGATGAAAGCCGAACGGTTAGGGTCATATTCCAGACGCTCGACCGTTGCAGGCATATCCCATTTACGACGCTTAAAGTCGATCAAACGATATTTTTGCTTGTGACCGCCGCCGATACCGCGCGACGTCACATGGCCCTTGTTGTTGCGGCCGCCGGTCTTGCTCTTGCCTTCGGTCAGACCCTTTACAGGACCGCCTTTGTACAAGCTTGACCGGTCAACCAGCACAAGGCCGCGACGGGCGGGGCTAGTTGGTTTGTAGCTTTTGAGTGCCATTATCCTGCCCTTAAATACCGGTGGTCACGTCGATGCTCTGGCCTTCGGCCAAAGTGACGATCGCTTTTTTGACATCCGAGCGCTTGTAGGGCTTGCCCTTCCAACGCTTGGTCTTGCCCTTTTGCACAAGGGTGTTCACGTTCGTGACCTTCACGTCGAACAAGGCTTCGACAGCTGCCTTAATCTGTGGCTTGGTCGAGCTGCCCGTGACTTTGAACACAACAGAATTATGTTCCGACAACAGGGTCGCTTTTTCAGTGATGTGCGGGGCAACGATGACGTCGTAGTGACGCACGTCGATTGCTTTATCCTTAGCCATTAGTTGGCACCTCCCGTGAGGGCGAAGCGAGCTTCAAGCTTCTCAACCGCAGCGCGGGTCAAAACCAAAGTGTCATGCTTCAGGATGTCATAAACATTCGCGCCAACTGCTGGCATCACATTGATGCCGACCAGGTTAGCCGAAGCCAGACGGAAATTGTCGCTGACGGTGTCGCCATCGATAACCAATGTCGACTTGCCGAAACCAAGCTTGCCAACCTGACCCATGAGCGCTGCAGTCTTGGCAGCAGCCAGATCAAGATTTTCAAGAACGATCAACGAACCCGACTTGGCTTTGCTCGAAAGCGCCATCTTCAGACCCAATGAACGGATCTTCTTGTTAAGCGATGGGTTAAAGTCACGCAGACGGGCACCATGGGCCTTACCACCACCGATAAAAATCGGAGCAGCACGGTCACCGTGACGGGCAGTACCGCCACCCTTCTGGTTGCCGAATTTCTTACCTGTGCGGGCGACGTCCGAACGCTCACGGGTAGGACGAGCCGTACCGCGGGCCTTCTCACGCTGCCAAGTAACAACACGGTGCAGAATGTCGGCACGTGGCTCAATGCCAAATACGTCGTCATTCAGATCAATGTCGCCCTTTGCCTTGGCGTCGAGGGTTTGAACCTTGAGCTTCATGGTTTAGCCCTCCTTCGTTTCTTCGCCAGCGTCTGCAGCAGGCGCTTCAACAGCAACGGCTTCAACAGCGGGCGCAGCGTCAGCGGCAGGCGCTTCAGCTTCAACAGCGTGGGTGTCTGCAACTTCAACTTCGGTGTTGATTATGACGTCCTCGACCACTGGGGCCTCATTGTCGTTCTTCAACGCGCCAGGAAATGGAGCAGCTTCAGGGGTTGGAACCTTGACGGCATCGCGAACAAGCAACCAGCCATTCTTCGCACCAGGAACTGAGCCCTTCACGAAGATAAGACCGCGCGCAACATCAGTGCGGACGATTTCAAGATTTTGCTGAGTACGCTGACGGTCACCCATGTGGCCGGCCATCTTCTTGTTCTTAAAAACCTTGCCTGGATCCTGGCGCTGGCCAGTCGAACCATGAGCACGGTGGGTGATGGAAACACCATGCGATGCGCGCATACCACCGAAGCCCCAACGCTTCATGGCGCCGGCAAAGCCTTTACCCTGTGTGTGGCCAGTAATGTCGACCAATTGGCCATCAATGAAATGGTCAGCAGAAACAGTTGCGCCCACTGGCAGCAAGCCATCGGCATTATCAACACGGAATTCAGCAACGCGCGCCTTTGGCTCGACTTGTGCTTTGGCGAATTCACCACGTTGCGGCTTATTTACATTTTTCGCTTTACGGGCTCCTGCACCAAGGCGGACGGCAAAATAACCATCACGTTCCTCGTTGCGAGCTCCGACCACTTGGCAGCCTTCCAGCGCCAATACGGTGACAGGAACGTGACGGCCGTCTTCATTGAAGAGGCGCATCATACCCATCTTTTTCGCGATCACGCCAGTGCGCATGATCCATACTCCAACTTATGTCAGAGGCCCGGCTGGCACGATTACCAGGAGGGCGTGACGCCTAAATCCAGCCCTGAATTTTTAAGCATTGCCCCGTCCGGGCTAGGCACCAGTGGCTCACCTTGATGAGCAATCTGGTAAGACGGGGAACGCAGCCCGGATAAATCCGGCGGTATTCCTATTGTCTCACTTCGCTTTCGCGAAGATATCGGCTTACGCCAATTTGATTTCGACATTAACACCAGCAGCAAGATCGAGCTTCATGAGCGCGTCTACTGTCTGCGGCGTAGGCTGAACGATGTCGAGCAACCTTTTATATGTCCGAACCTCGAACTGCTCGCGCGACTTCTTGTCGACGTGCGGTCCGCGGTTCACTGTGAACTTTTCGATACGGGTAGGAAGCGGAATTGGTCCCCGGATAAGCGCGCCGGTGCGGCGTGCTGTGTCGGCAATATCGCCAGTTGCCTGATCGAGGACGCGATGGTCGAATGCTTTCAGGCGGATGCGAATATTTTGCGTTTCCATGGTTTTACCAATTTCCAAATTCTATCAATATCAAAGAGCCTAAAAACAGCCATTCCGACTTACGCTTTCGAAGACGGAACCGCTGTTTTGAATTTCTTAAAACCGCCCCGCCCGAATCAATAGAAACGGGCGGGGTGCGCGGCCTATATTACTTCGTGATGGTGCTGACAACCCCAGAACCGACAGTCCGTCCGCCTTCACGAATTGCGAAGCGAAGACCTGGGTCCATTGCGATTGGTGCAATCAACTTGACAGCGATAG
>Ga0214919_10005136_pt1 | contig 18731 bp, 33 predicted proteins | sample LL1503_MetaG_FD_177994 | JGI IMG/M metagenome (GOLD analysis project Ga0214919, IMG submission 177994) | Freshwater microbial communities from Lake Lanier, Atlanta, Georgia, United States - LL-1503 | ecosystem: Environmental > Aquatic > Freshwater > Lake | place: USA: Georgia | collected...
CAGCCTCAGCCTCAGCCTCAGCCTCAGCCTCAGCCTCAGCCTCAGCCTCAGCCTCAGCCTCAGCCTCAGCCTCCTCATCCTCACCCTCATCATCCGCCGCATAAGCCCTCTCCTTCATAAGCTCATCTTCAGACATATGAACCCCACAACTACATGTAGTAACAACATTCACATAAGGATCCGCACGCATAGTCTCCATGGTAGGTGTACTAGGGTCCAACTCAGCAGCAACCTGTTCAAGAGATTGCTTAGACTTAGATCTGAACAGTCGTCGCAATATACTATCAGGACTTACGAATTCATTTACAAACTTTGCAAACATTCTTTTCTACTATAATCAATAGCAAAAAAGAATCCAATTTTTTTAGAAATTTATTTTCTACCGACGACAAAATATATAATAATGCTAAGAACACCTATTGGAAAGGAAAACACACGCACTAATTCTAATACACACTTTGTACTTGGCAAACTCATACATACATTGCATTTTTCACAACATGATAAAGGTATTTCAACACGACATATGGGACAGGTTATATGTTTTTCTCTCCATTCATTAATACACGCATCATGAAAAGTATGTTTACAAATTAAATCCCTTTGTTTTTCCTTTTTCACAATGTCGCATAAACATATACTACAATGTGGTGCTTCCATTTTACTAAACACATAACTATGAAGAAAAATCAATTTTTTCCCCTTAACACAACCCTATAACAATCAAAACAAGGGCAATCATTATACTTTCTATTATTATAATGATTTCCACACACACTACAATGCTTAAAACCATATATTTGTCGTTTTAAACACAAGGACATTTTACCAATATACCACCAACTGCGCGTTAGTCGCTCACCAGGACAGGGATAATAATCAGGCCCTTCAAAACGTTTATGAACCAACTTGTTTCCAATAAAGCCACAACGTTCTTTAAAAGAATCCATATGCTCGCTACCCATAGATAAATTACAAGGAGCGCATATAGGTTTCAAATTATCAACCGAAAGCGAACCCCCTTCCGCTTCCGCTAACACATGGCCGCAATGAAAGTTATTCATACGTATTTCATTTGTTTCACAACATAAACATTTTGACACTGCAACCCTATCACCAATCCATGTAATCCATACAAGATCTTTTAAAACTTTGGGGATGGATTTCTTTTTAATCATTTAAGCTCGCTATAAGTTATATATATAAGAATTTTAAACCGTATGAATATATTAACCCTATCTACAATACCGCATTATTTATCGTCTATACCAGTACGCAAAAATTATACTTATAGAAATATTATATGTATATCAAGCACACTTTCAATAGCATACCATATATACGATAATAAAATTATAACATTTCTTGATTATTTTATGGCATTTGTATGGGGCGTATATGATGTAAAACTAGGATTACATTATAAACTATTAAAACCAATACTATTTTTAAATCTACTAATATTTATTATAAATATTAATATATCAAGTAATTTACATCATAGTATTTGGCATTTACTAAGTGCAAGTAAATGCTATTATATATCAAACTTAGTTAATAACACTGAAAGAAAAACAATCTATAAACATGCCATAGCCGAATCACAATAAGCACGCCAATGTTTAATAGCAAGCTGTAAAAATGGCGAACTTATTTCTTGTACTACTAATGCTTTCCAACATGTAGATTGAATTGGTCGGTTATAACGTACATATGTCCATGTATCTGCACCATCACAATCCAGCGCTTTGAATTTATCTATAAGATACAACCATCCGTTTGTGTGTAGCATTAGTGCTGTTTCCCGCACGCTCTTCTTTGTTATTATTTCATGCGTATTAGCCCAAATACGTTCCATATATTCAAGCACCCCTTCTTTTACATCTGGTGTGATTTCATTACGAAATTTTTCAATAATATCAGATGCAACAGCTATATCTTCTTTTGGTATACTGTCTAAATTAAACACACCAAAATAAAAAAGTAGTGCTTGATGTTCCATAGTTATATATTGTAAGAAAAGTTTATACCGCAATGCATGAATAAAAGAAAAAATTGAATCCTAACCCACCAAATAACCATTAGAAATGTCCAACTCAGACTGTAAAATGAAAGTCTTTCACAAGAATGTGGCCCACCGCACGGAAAAGCAAATCCGCCAAGAAGTAGAGTTCCAAGAGCGTGTTTCACTTCTCGGCCTATGCCCGAAGATTATTGATACCGATTATAAAACTTATATAAATATGGAAGACATCGGTCAAATGTGTATTGCAGATATGTATGGCGACCAAATTGACGATATCCCGAAAAAATTCAAATATGAAATTTATTTCATTATTAGCCGCCTTTATCTTGAATGCGATATTGAATATGTGGATGTAACCCCTTACAACTTCATTGAAGCGGATGGAAAGCTGTGGATCATTGATTTTGGAGATGCGCGTCCGACACCAAAAAAGAATTGGTTTGTAGGAGAAATGTTTAAATCAAAGCGGTTATGTGGATGGAATCCGGATTTCCGTTAGTAAAATTAAATAGGATCGTGCTCCTCAGGCTCTTCAATAACCAGCTCCACAAGATTTGTGAGTGAAGATATACGAGAAGGGGGCAATGGAGGACGAGGATGGGGATGAGGAAACATCACTGGTTCCAATTGTGCTAATTCCAACTGTCTTTTAAGACGATATGAATGTACGCATACAAATAATGAAGCAATACATACAAGCGAAACTGATGGAATGATCCAAACTAAATCATCCATATTAGTTTTTTACAAACTATGCAGACAAGATTCTTTCAATTTTTGGAACAAACAATTTTAGATTATTTAAAACAAACCACATAATACAAATATGGAAGACGAAAAGATCGTTAGATACAGTTATATACCCGCAAGAAAAACGCTAAAAGTAAATAAAATGGTTGACGGAGAAACGCCGGCCCCAATAGAAAAAACAAATGCAGAGCAGGGATTTGAACTAGAAGAAGTTATTTTTAATGCCAGCCTTAAACTCCCAGGACTTGTACACAGTTACCGCGAAAATGATATTAAGAAACACTTTGCAGAACCCTCACTAAACGGCGTGGATCATTGGATACAGGTAGGAAACAGCCATATATTGCTACAAGATAAATGGAAAGAATCACACAACCAACAAGAAGTTTCTCAGTTTCTAACTTGTGCTTCGCGCATTCAAGAGCGATTGGGTGTGAAGATTCATTTGATCTGGGCTTCTAAGCGTAAACCCACTTCAAATAGTTTGAAAATGTTAAAAGAACGGGGTGTGCATATAATTGTGAGCGATATTATGGAGGATTTGGCGAAGGCTGCTGTTAAGAAGATTATGGAGATGGTCAGCGAGGATGTGCTAGGCTTTTGAAAAATTGATACTTTTTATTTAATATATATGTTATAAAATGGAACCACGAACGATCGTGAAATCCCGTGCCGTCTTACAATCACTGAAATCTGGCGATCTTAATAAATACAAAACATATGATAGACTTTTATCATATATTTGGAATTATGTTTCAACTAAAGCATTAAATGGCGAAACACAATTTGTATATAGTATTCCAGATTATGAAATACGCTATTCTAACTTTGTAGGTGAAGAGTTTGCAGCAGTTGTGCAAAAGGAATATACAGATTGTGCAGTTAGTTATGTTGAAACGACTGGTGAAAATTATGTTACGCGGGCTTTGACTATTGATTGGTCTTAGAATTCACTATTTTTTTATACTTAAATCAAAACCCATATAGAAAAAATATATGCAAAGAGAAGTCTTAACGAACAAAGATTTACGTTCTTTAACTGCTGAAGCACTATTTGATACAATTTATGAAGGTGTTATTGAATCTGCTGAAGAAGGTTTAACGTTTTATAAGTTTGATGTACCAGTAAAATATGAAAAAGATCTGCTAGAAATACTTAGAAAATATTTACCAGAAGTGTTAGTAGAAAAAACTGGTATTAGTCAGTATAGAGAGACTTATGGTAATGTATTATATAAGATAAGTTGGAAGGATTAAAGCTCATATCCATCCACATGCCGTTTCGCATAACATTTCGTGGATTTATGCCCGTCGTTTCCGCAACGATAACAAGTAATATCGTCTGATTCTTGATTCTTCTTTTTACAAGAACGTACATGTTTTTCTCCAGCCTTTTCATCTTCAAATTCTTTTCCACACTCTGCACAAGACCAAATTACAATATGATTCTTTTTACATGACTTCTCATGAATAGAGCATCCATACTTTGTTGTAAAAGTCCTTTCACACATACTACAACCCCACTCTTCTACTGGCTCTGGCTCTTTCTTCACATGACTCTTAACAACCTTCTCAACATTAGGACATTTTGTAGCAAAATGACCCGCAAGATTACATTTGTAGCATACATCCGCATTCCCACGAAACTCCATATGTAGCACATTTACAACATCATCTGCAAGAGTTACTTGTGCATAAGTTCCACCTCGTACATTTTCAACTCCATACTTCTTCATATAATCCTTTGTGACATTGTTTTCATCATGGTTGCTCGTAATAGCACGACATTCAAGCAATTTTACAGGTTTATATTTGCTTGTCCAAGCAGAGCCTTTTCCAGATTTATGTTCTTCAAATCGTCGCATAACATCGTTGGTCTTTCCAACATAGTATTTGCCGCCAGCACATTGAAGAACATACAATTGTTCCATTTTTACTAATTACTAATAAAAATAGAATAATTTCAATTTTATAATCAAATCTCATCATCATCATCATCATCATCATCATCATCATCATCATCATCTTCATCATCTTCATCATCATCATCATCATCATCATCATCATCATCGTCTTCATCTTCATCGTCTTCATCTTCATCATCTTCATCATCATCATCATCATCATCATCGTCTTCATCGTCTTCATCGTCTTCATCTAACCCATTTCCACTTGTATCCTTCTTCGCATAACAATCCTTAATAAAATGTCCTTTATTACCACAACCACTACATAGATCCTTTGCACCTCTCATTTCCATATTCAATGCATTCATTTGAAGTTCATCTAATTTAATAGTTGAATAAGAACCACCGCGTACTTTATCAATACCATATTTATCCATATATTCTTTTACATATCGGTCTTCATCAAATGGCGAAGCATTTTCAATAGTTTTATGAAGAGCAATTGGATTGTATTTTTGTGTAAATGCAGAACCAGAACCGGCTAGATGTTCTCCATAACGTTTCATTACGTTCTCTGATTTGCCGACATAGTATCGTCCTCCTACGAGTTTTAGTATGTATATATTTGTCATTTTTACTAATTACTAATTACTAAAAATGACTTCAATTTTTTTATAAGCAAACATCAACTAAACAACTTCTTAAACCAACGACCAGAAAGTAAATCACTATTTGGATTCGTGAATTCATTGGATATTTTTTCAAACGATTTCTTTGTATCAGAAACGATTGTATTCAATATTTGTTGTGTATCTGATTCTTTTTTCTCTGCTTCTGCCTTCTGCTTTTTTATTTCTGCTCGGATTTCATCTTGCTCATGTTTTAATATTGCATTTTCCATATATATATGCGCTTCTATTTTTTTCTGTTCATCTAGTTCTTCTTGTGTAATTACTATCTCATTAATCTTTTCATCTTCTACTTCTTCTACTTCTTCCACTTCTTCCACTACTTCTAGTTCTTTCACCGCAACTAAACGTTTCTTAATATCCCTCACATGCCATGGCCTAAATTCAACCGCGCAGAAACTCCCCCCACGAACATTATAAATTCCATACTGTTTCATATATTCCAATGTAACCAAGTCCTCATCTTCGTCACTAACCAAAGGACGACTTTCATGTATATTAATGGGTACATGAAGAACAGTCCATTTAGCTCCAGTTCCATTCATATGTTGTTCAAACCGTCGTTCAAGATTTGAACTTCTTCCAATATACCACTTTTCATTTTGTAAACGAAGAACATATAACACGTCCATTTAGTTAACTATAGCGATATATGTTTAGCCCATCAATTTTTTCCAACAAATCACAAAAATTGAAAAAGAAAACCTCAAACCAACCACAAGAGATGCTCCATGTATTTTTGGATAAATCCGTTTTAATACCAGTAAAGGCAAAGGAACTTGTAGGGATTCCAGTATGGCGAGGTAATCGTTTCCTTGATTTAACCCATGCAAATAAAATCAAGGAGTCTATTGGCCATAAGATTGAACTTCTTGACAAGGCAATCTATTCAGTAGTCACATACAAGGAAGGAGAGAAGACACAGAGATATCTTGTAGATGGTCAACATCGTCAATATGTACTCCGAAAATATTTTGAAGAAAATGTAATTTTACCCTACAACTTTACATTACTCGTCATTGAAAAGGCAGTAGAAGATGAAGCAGAAGCAATTGAATATTTCAACATTATAAATAATACAAAACCACAATACGAAGATGACCGAAAACTACTTGCAAATAAATATATGCTCGCACTCATGAAAACGTTTCCGAAACTCATTCGCCCAGAGGGAAAGGCAACGAAGCGACCATTCCTTTCCAGTGATACGCTAAGAAAGATTCTTGAAGAAAACTCTGCACTATTAAAACAATCTAACGAAAATATAACAAGTTTCGTTGAACATGTGGTTGCTTGGAATGCAAAGATGATTAGTACATATGAAATTGGATCACTTATTGTTGCAAATAAAGAGAAATCAGTACTAGAATCTTGTTTGGAGAAAGGATTTGTTCTTGCGTTTGATGCGAAGTTGCCTTGGGTAAAGGATTGTTTAGCTTAGATATTCGGTTGCAAAAAAAGAATAGAAGTGACACCAGTATCATTCAATAGTTCTATAACTTTTTTTACATCTATATCTTGAAGCAAAACCATTTCATTATCATAAATAAATTTCACATCAAGTGGTTTCGTAAAATCATATTTATCAAGACTTTGAAAACGAAGCTTATTATTTGATATAGATAAATTAATTAATTCGCGTTGATCTTCAACAGGTATTTTCCAATCACTATCATACAATGTTGATAATTTCAAACCTTTGTATGCAGGGCTATATTCTCGCACTTCTCTTAATATTTCATCAGCACGATAAATTCCCGCAGTTCTTACTTTTGCTTGCTGATTCGCGCGTATCAAACTTAGTTTATTTGCCGCATGATTACGATATGTTGGATATACTTTTTTTAGCCGTGCACTTATTGCACCGCGTGTGCGACCATGTGTTGTTGCGATATTTTTTAGCGTCATTTCTTTAATACTTTCACGTAATGTATTATTTTCTTTACGATTCCATCGCTGCCCTCTACGCGTTTGATTAGGTCTAACAGAAGTATTTACACGAGCTTTATTCATTGTATATCTATATCCTGTATTGGGTCGGCTTGAAGTTATTCCGCGACCCTTTTGTTTCACTTTCATCTATTACTAGTACTTATTATCCGTAAGTACATATTTATAATATATCAATCTGCGCTGTAATATCTGTTGTAAGACTACCTACATAAGTAATATATAATGACAATCTATCTCCCAAGTTAAAAGTAGTACTTAAATTATAAGATGTGGCAGCAGTATTTTCTCCAACTAATGTAGTAAACATACCTGTAAAATTCTGAGCCCCACCACCTCCTACTGCGTTTTTACAAACGGCTAATACTAGATTATTATAAACAGTTAAGTCTCCTCCAGTTGCAGCACCTGTCGCAGAACATAATACAGTTATAGTAGTTACATTTGTACTGACATTTGTTATAGACTTAATTAGATATGTTCCATTATATGCTATAGGGCTTACTCCAGCCACTGTTACTACACCACCAACTACAAAATAAAGTGAAGCAGTATTTGTTGCTAAAGTGTATGTTACAGTTCCATCACCATTTGATACAGCGGAAGTACTTGTTGCTAATTGTTGTATAATAACAGGATATACATATCCTACTGCATTTGCAGTTGTTGCAGTTCCTATTGCATTATTTATTACTGAAACTAAATTTCCAACAACACTTAAAATCGTGAATGTGCCATTAAAAGTTCCAGATGTGGGAGCAGAAGCACCACTCACAGCAATAGTTCCATAAGGAAAGAAATAATCACGATTAGGTGTTGATGCAAAGGTATATGTAGTTAATGTTCCATTTCCTGTAATTGCAGTAATATTTGTTGGTGTAAGAAGATTTGATGCAATTGTGGGTGTCGCTGTTGCGGTACATGTAGCGCCAGTTGCAGTACTCGTTACTTTTATTGTATTAGGTGATGTTGTTGTAGATAAAATTACAAATGAACCATTATACGCAGTTGTAGATGCACCAGTAACCGTTAATGTAGTTCCAGTATAAAATACAAGAGCATTTGGTGCTGTTGATAGAGTATATGTTACAGTTGTCCCAGCATCTGTTGATGCTATTGCTGTAATACGCTGTGATATAATAGAACTTCCTAATGCTGATGCAGTTGATGTAGTTCCAGTTGAAAATGTACTATCTGATTCTACAACATTACCAACAACATTAACAACTATACGTTCGCCATTATAACCAGGGTCAGTTGCACCTACAACTGTAAAATTAGCACCAATATAATATATTGCAGAATTTGGTGTTGATGCAAATGTATATTTAACATGCCCTGTTCCACTATCAAACGCAATAGAATTAATAGCGGCAACTACAATATTCGGAGGAATACTTGACGACATAGACATGCCAAATACAATCAACTGCTGCTGGCAACGATAATAAGGAACAACTACACCCAATGTAGAAGATTGTGGCATACTACCAGCACTAATTATTGAAGTTCCAGGCCATACCCATCCACCATTTGGAAAACTTGAAGCACCCTTCAATCCATAGAAAATAACAGTTGGATATAAAATAGTAGTAAAGGATAAACCACCCGCAGTTTTTGTAATTAAATCTGTTCCAGGACCAAGTTGAATACCCGCTTCAGTAACTCCAGGTGCAAATGCTACTGATGGTGTTGTTTGTAAAATATCGGAATATGTGAAGGGAACCGCATTTCCTCCCGCTGTTAAAAAACATGAACCAACTGTTGTAGTTCGTATTTGAATAATACCAACTTGTGCTGGGTCATTTGTTTCAATACCAACATAAGAGCCAGTAGAAAGTAAATCGGGCGGCGAAGAAATATAAATATTTGCATCGCGAACTGTTACACAATTTGAACTTGTTAAAATAATACCTCGTTTCTTTCCTAAACCATTTGAAGATACTGTAATTGTCAATGCCTTTAGACAATTTGTTGAAACCATTGAAGGTGTAATTATTCCATTTGTTAAACCACCAGTTCCAGCGGATTGAACGCCATACACGTTTGTGGTTGAACTTCTAGCAATTGTACTATTATTCACCTTTAATGTAAGACTTCGTAATTTAGATGTTGCAGAAGATGTGCCTGCCAAATAAACACCTACTAAATCCTGAGTTGTAGAAGTAGATGTTAAAGATAGTGATACATCTTCTAGGCGAGAATTGTCATTAATTGTAAGAAGTATTGCTGTTCCACTAAGCGATGTAGAATCATAATTGATAAAACACGATTGTGTTGCAATACCGCGCATAGAACAGTAACTCGGCAGCACAATACCAGAAGTTAGATTATAAGTTCCTGGCATTATCCAAATCATAACAGGATTTGTACTTGTTGCTACAGCACCCGCGGTTACTGCCGCGCCGATTGTTAAAAAAGGGCTTCCATTAATGGAACCGGTAGAATCGTTTCCATTAATAGAATCAACAATTGCGACATTACCAAGAGGTAATCCAGCTGGCCCACGAGGACCCGTAATGTAACAGGGGGATATTGAAGCACGGGCTTGTCTATTAAATGTTATATCAGATGCACACGCCATTTCTCTACCTTAATCTATAGAATATATCCGTAAATATATATTTTCAAGAACATCATAAAATTGAAAAAACCCAACCATAACCACAACACAAAGAAATAAAAATGTATGAATCTAAATGTGAAAACGATTACCTTTACTATTGTGTAACAGTTTATATAATAATAACATGGTACTTAATAAGACAGCAAGATAAGGAACAAGCCTATCTCAAAAAGAAGCTCGCACAAGAAAAAGAACTAAACAACGATTTACTTGAACTCATGGGTTATAGACGCAAATGATTATACACCCCAATGAACCGTCTCTGCTATTCCTGGCAAACTAGGAGTATTAGGTGTACCTGGAGCGGGTGATTGTGTTTGAACTGGTATACGTAGCTGAGGAACTGATTGTGATTTTGTTACTCTACTAACAACAGAATTCGCTTCAATAGGCTGAATACTCATTCTTCTACTACTTGGAAATGCTATAACAGATGGATCGGGTGAATAACCCTCCGTATATACATAAATAGGATCAAGTCCATTTGTAATTCCAGGCTTACTTAAATCAGTAGTACTGTCAAATCGTTGTTTAAATTCTTTGATAATATGATCTGGAATCTTTGGCGAAGTATCCAACAGCTGATCCAAACCATCTCGTACAACTTTTAACATAGATTTTGCTTCTATACGTTGATCGCGTGGCAATGAAAGTTCAATCATAATAAACCGATGCATTTTTGAGTAGGACGAATTTGCAACGCGATGTCCCTCAGCTCGTTGAGCCCAACTAAAATGCGTAGACACCGTATTCAATACACCTACTGTTAAACTCATAAATCCAATTCCAATACTTGCATAAGGTGTTGCACCAAATATAGTGGCAGAGCCGATTGACGCAGTCCCAGCAAGAGTAGATATTACAATTGTAGGTAATGTTATATAGTTGTAAAAATTCTTATAGCGTTTTTCAGATTTATCGTGCAACCACGAATAGCATAAGGCCCGTTCTCCTTCATCCGATATTATTTTTTCAAGCTGTGTATTCCATTTAATTCCAGGATGATCATCCATCTATTTTAACCGCACAATTCGTTCTTACGAATCATAAAAAAATTGATCTACGAAATAATTCTTTACTTTGTAAAAAATTGATCTACATAATAATTCTTTACTATTAGTAAAATGGAAGTCATTGTATTTGAAAATAATAGTGTATATGATTCAATAAAGGTAAGCGATGATGCGGTGGATGTGTTTATAGATATGTGTAAGGATTATGTAAGTCCAGAGGATATATCACAAGAAGCTACTTCTTTATACAATGGAGGGACATTTGTAACATATGCAGATATTTCTGGAGGTGACAAGCCATACATGGTAATGATATTTGGTTGCCAACCCGATATCTTTCCAAAGATACAAAAGGGTCTACAACAAATGTATGAAGATTATAATAATCGTTAATGTACATATTATTTTCTTTTTTTTACATTAGATATGTCTGCAATTAAATGTATTCATAATAAACAAGAATATTATTGTAAAGAATGTAAAGGTGCTGGTATTTGCCAACATAATAAAAGACTTAATAATTGTGTTGAATGTAAAGGTTCAAATATTTGTGAACATAATAAAAGAAAATATAGGTGTAAAGATTGTAAAGGCAATGGTATTTGTGATCATAATAAAGAAAAAAATATATGTCCCGATTGTAATGGTTCTTTATTATGTATTCATAAAAGAAGAAAAGATAATTGTGTTGAATGCGAAGGTTCTAGAATTTGTCAGCATAAAAAAAGAAAATCAGATTGTTCTGATTGCGGAGGTTCACAAAGATGTATTCATAACAGACAAAAACAGTATTGTAAAGAATGTAATGGAAAATGTATTTGTGAACATAATAGAATTAAATCACATTGTAGAGATTGTAAAGGTGGTGCTATTTGTGAACATGATAAAAGAAGATCAAGATGCAAAGAATGTTATGGTGGAAGTATATGTGAGCATAAAAAAGAGAAAACTTATTGTTATCAATGTAATGGAAAATATATTTGTAAAACTGAAGGTTGTATAACTTATGGTAATAGAAAATATGAAGGGTATTGTTTGAGATGTTGTATTTATTTACATCCTGATATACCAGTAATTAAAAATTATAAAACTAAAGAGAAAACTATAGTTGATTTAATAATACAAAAATTTACGAATTATTCATGGATTAGTGATAAAATAATTAAAGATGGTTGTTCAAAAAGAAGACCAGATTTATTATTAGATTTGGGAGATCAAGTCATTGTAGTTGAAATAGATGAAAATCAACATAATGAATATGATTGTTCTTGTGAGAATAAAAGACTTATGGAAATATCACAAGACATTAACCACAGACCTTTAGTATTTATTAGATTTAATCCGGATGAATATATTACAAAAAATAATGAAATATATAAATCGTGTTGGAGTATTTCAAAAGATGGATTTATACGAATAGATAAAAAAAGAGAAATGGAATGGGATGAAAGAATTAATACATTATTTGAACAAATCAGATATTGGATTAATAATAAAACAAATAAAACAATTGAAATTATTCAACTATATTATGACGCCTTTTGTTAAATGATTTTAATGAATTCCACCATTTTTTAGCTTTTCTTGATTTTTTTTTAGCTTTACTAGCTAAATCAGAATCAGTTGTGTAATAAGTTTTTCCTTTAAGAAGAAAACTATTTACACGCGCATATCCCCATTGTTGTTGTGTAGCCGAAGGTCTGTGGCCTGTCCGCCAAGCAGCCATTCCACGATTATAAGATTCTTTAATATAATTTAATGGGACACCGGTAACCTTTGAGCGATCTTCTAATGATTTTACATTTGGAAACATTTCTTTAAATTTCTTTGTATATTTAGATTTTTTTGTTTTTGAACCATTATTAGTTTTGAATCCAACATATGCCTTAGGATTCTTCCAACTGATAGCACCAAATTTTTTCATTTCTTTTTTTCGTTTTATTTTCATAGTCTTAGATAATCCAGAAAAATATTTTTTTGGAGTATACATTTCTATTCTTATTAACTATTAATTAGAATAAAAATTCTTGAAAATGCTCGTGCGACACAACAACAATGGGGTTATGCACGCATCTCATCATTTGCTCTTTGTGGAAAAACGCACTACGGCCCTGATGCAGATCTTGTACGTAAAGCGCGGCAAACAAAAAAGGGAAAGCGCTGGTTTACGCGATGTAAAAAATGAGCGAATAGTAGATGAATAGTACGCGTAAAGCTAAGAAAACATCAGAAGAACGTGAATCACAGAAAACCGCTAAACGCTTACGAAATAGAAATCTTAAAAGAGATAAGCGAGCATATGAACATATACATATTAGTGCAAAAACATTGCAACGTATGAAACATAATGGAAATAATAAACGTACATCTAATGCAGCAAAAACATTGCGAAGCATGAAACGTAATACTAACTCGCTTGAATGACGGGGCGAGGTGTAGGAGGATCTGCATAGTCTTGACGATCAATTTCGCACGATTTATAACAACATATACAACAACAAATAATTAATGCAGCGCCGAATATAGATGGCACAGCAATTATAATAGCTTGTGAGTCCATACATATAAAAGAGATTTTAAACGGGATCTTCGCTAATTGGGAATAAAGATATAAAGATTAATCTAAGAATGATATATGTAATATGCTAAAGGTGCTAATATTCCTGTACCAAAAATTAGTTCATAATTACAATTAATAGTTTTTAATAAAGGTCTAAAAATATTCCATGATGATTCTGTTGGAGTTTTACAGATTGGATTTTTAGTATCACAATCATAATGCCCTTGAATAGAATCTAGCACATTTATTTTATATTTTGATTCTTGTAAAGAATAATCTAATGCAGAATCTATATCTCTTTTTACTTTAGCATGTTCTATTCGTGTAAATACCTTTTTCCATATAGGATGTGTTTTTGAAAAGATCATAAAACATGAACAATATTTTGGTTTATCAAAAGGATATATATAATTTAAAAAATCTATTTCAGAACTTGCTATGGAAATATCATAATCTAAAGAGAATAATTCATCAAACGAGCGTGTACATACAAAATCCATATCCATATATAATCCTCCATGTACATACATTATAACATATCTTGCTATATCACTTTGAATTGCAATAGGATTTTCCATACCCTCTAAACATTCAACATTTTGATAACGTGAAAAAAGTTTAGGATATTCTTTTAGTAGTTCTTCAATAGATTCCTTTGTCCAAAGAGTTACCTTATATTTTGGATTTAAATCTTCTAAATGTTTTACTTTATTTTTTATATATTTAGGAATTTTTAATTTATCTTGAATCCAAATAAGATGAATTTTTTTGGATATCATCTACAAACCGTATATATAATAAATATTAAACGGGATCTTCGCTAATTGGAAGCGGAGGCAAAGGAGGCAAAGGAGGCAAAGGAGGCAAAGGAGGCAAAGGAGGCAAAGAAAGCGAATAAGTGGGCGAAGAAGTAGGAAAAGGAGGCAAAGGAGATTCTGAAGATATTGAAGATCTTTTATAACAACAACATATCATACAACATGTAATTATATAACAACTAAAGAATATCAGTAAAATCACCCAAACAATATTTAATGCATCCATATCATTTTATTATATATATGCATAAAAATAAATCAATTTTTCATATATAAAGATATGTCATTTACAGCATATATATGTGGTGTACATGTTATTTAAATGATTACTTATATGGATTTATCTTTCTATATCCCTTAATATCATGTTTTGCTTTATGGAGTGAAGAGCGAACGATTAAAAGGCTTGAAAAGGAATTAAAGGAAGCAAAAGAAGCAAAGGAAAAAAAATTGGATTAATTTTGCGATATATGTAAATAAGATCAAAAATGCGTGATGTACTGATTAGCACGATGAAATGCGTTCCAGGACCGGTAGGAAATGTTACTGGAATGCTTTGTAACAATTACGAACATATTAGTACAGCAGAAGATACTTTGTTATACATACTTCTATGTGTAGCTGCAGTCGTTGCAATTTATATTGCATTGAAATATAAACCAGTGAAGCAAGAACTTCCGCGATGGCATGTATAGATTACGGCAACTAATTAAGAAAACACATAAATAAAAAATCTGTCCATTAAATATAATGAAAATTAATAGCAATTTAGTTATTGGCTTAGTAGTTTTAGCGCTGGCGTATGTTGTTTTAACAAAAACAACCGAGGGATTCAGAAAGAATGAGGGATTTCAACTAAACGACAACGCGTGGATTAATGGATTTGAATGGGCGGGCATTGTAATTGGTGTATTGCTAGTAATATTTTTATTTGTAAAAATGTCTAGCCGAGGCGGCAATAGCAACAACGGATATTGAATGATCTAATAAAATTGAATTAATCTAGTAAATCCTAAAATCATCTTCGCTAGAAAATGACTTTACGGAGCGAATTCAAAGATATCTTTACATGCTGGAATCTAAAAGTGCGTCATGATATATTATACAATATGCTATTAAAATGGCTTTCTAAATATAGAAATATTGTAAAAGATCAAGCATCTATTGAAGATATATTGTGTAAAATTTATGCATATGATATGAACCAACAAACAACAACTATTATGTATATATCAACACCGAATCTTAAAAAAGACTTGTGCGTATTGGTTGAAGATGTTGTGTATGGAAAGATATATCAATCATTACGTGATGAGCTGTTGGATTAGATGAGGACAAAAATAACCTCTGATTTAATAGATGACCATCAAAGGAGAATTCTTAGATATTTTTGATAAATGGCATGAAATTGCAGATCTTGAAGATGTATATATATTAATTGTAAAATGGATAAACCGATACAAAAATATTGTAAAAGATCAAGATAGTATTAACGATATAATTTGGAGAATAACAATGGATGAACACGATATAATGGTAAATGATTTTATAAATGGCATGTGTTATGCTTCATTGCGAGAAGAAATCAACAATATGAAATAGTATATAGATAAAAATTGAATATTTTTTTTGACATTGTAAGGTAAAATGAATCCACAAGAATTTGCAAATATTCTTAGGCCATTGCCCTACTATTTTAATATAAGTCGTTTTATAAACGATTTTGATAAATATATTGTATATTTGTCAAAAGATCAATTGCAGGCATACACACGATTCATAGAAAACCAAACGAACTGGAATGAATTTTATATGAACTTATTTCCAGGACAACCTTTTCCAAAGGATTATGATAAGTTTGTTGATTATAGAGCAGCACGGCGGAAGAAAAAACAATGGTTTGTTGCTTCGTTGTTTAGTTGAGTCTTGGTGGATAACGAGATGCTTTATATGGCTTGTATGTCATATTATTATTATTATTATTATTATTATTATTATTATTATTATTATTATTTGAGCGTATGCGTATTGTTGCTTTAGGAGTAGCTACTTCAGCCTCCTCTTCAGGTCTAGCTGCTTTAAAACTAGCTGCTTTAAGACTAGCTGCTTTAATCTTCTCTTTAAACATATTCTCTGATGAAGTATTTTTCAATAACAACTTATTATGCAAATCATTAATTTTTTGTTGGTAATGATTAATTTTTTCAAGTACATTTGCTATCTTATGCTGAATATTATTATAATTTTCTTTTTCAATATTTGCATTATCTAGTCTTTTTTCCTTTATGAGTTTGTTTCTTTTTTTTATTGATTCATTACTATTTTGAGAATATTTTTCATTTTCTATGAAAAGTCTACTAATTTTATTATTCAATTCTATAATCTCATTCTTAATAATAGTAGATCTATTTCCACCTCGTGTGGCTCTTCTTTTTATAGTTCTCCGTCTAACATTTTTATACTTCACAGTTCTACCCATCTACTTAATACGCACATTTACAATTTCATGTGAACGAATCGGTTCGCGCGTAAACGGATCTTGCCGTGATGTAGTATATATTTTATATAATTCTTCCGTATTATAAATGTGAGAAGTATTCCCATTTATAATATAATATGTAGTATTTTTATTATAATGATCATTTAAAAGAGGTGTATATGTATCCTTTGTACAAAGAGTCCGCGCACATAGTTTCCTAAAATACTGTTTAATACGAAAGAGCCACATGCTTAATAAATATATATATATACAAGTTTTTATTTCAATTTTTATTCATAAAATTGATTGCTAACAGCTCAGTAAAATACTAATGGCAATCAAAGATGAATACCGCGCCATTAGGCGTAGATGGCAAGAAGGCCAATCATACGGAGATTTATATGCACTTATAATAACATGGGTAAGTAAATATAAAACAATTATTCGTTCGCCATCTTTACCTCATCTAATAGACAGACTTTGTACAGACGATATACATACGATTGTAGATGATTTTATGTGTGGAGATATATATGCCGATTTACGAAATGAAATGCATTAAATCGTTGCAGCAATCCAAGGGTAGGCTTCACCTACATCATCACTAATTGAACAAAAGGCCATCAGCACATACATGACACCCAAACCCCGTTGAGACTTATCATACGATGATACAAGCTTTTCAATAATGGTTAAATTATTTTTCTTTAAAGTTTTTTCATCCTTACGCTCTATTTCTTCGGCACTGTACCGAAATAGTTTATTACGTGATGAATTAAAACCAGCAACAATTGCATTTCGTTCTTTTGTAGTCAATCCAAGGCGAAAAAACCATATATCATATAGTTTTTTATAAAATTCAATATGATCTTCTTTAGTCATATCGTGAAACCAATCAGATGACACAATATACCCGACTTCTTCCATTTTGTTAAAAACCTCTAGTACTTTATGATTCCACATTTGTTCAAGTGAAAAAGAAGCATTTTCATAAACGGTTACATATTTATGTTTCTGTAACCATTCAATACGGGCATATATACGACCAAGAATTTCAACAGATAACACTTCACGTGTATAAGGGTTTGGAACCGTTTTTGATTTAGAACATAGAAAGGAAAGAGTTCGTATATCAAATGCCCAGATAGCTTTCGCCGCATCTGCAAAACTGAAAAAATACATCTTCGGTATGCTGTCCAAAGAATCCAAGCTATATATTTCAACATCATTGTTCGCCAAAAGGGAAGCAGCGGCCGGCCCTTGTCTGCGAAAGAGATAACGCTGTTTATACACTCTCCAGCACCGCTGAATAAGAATCGCATGTTTTTCGCTTATTACGGGAGCTACAAAGCGTATTGGATGCTTACTATGTTTTTTACAAAATTCCCCTAATACCATCTTAAAGTTACACTGAATTGTCGGATAATGACGACTCTTGATATTTGCACATCTTGAGAGGTTCATATCTCTACTCGTTCATTCGGAAATTAGGGCGCCCCCATTAAAAGTAAAGAATTACGGTATTTTAATGTATTTGATTACTGAATGATATTAAACTAAATATTTTTCAAAAAAAAAAGTATAAAGGGCTTTTCAGTCTAAAAAATAAGAAAAAATTTTGCAAAAATTTACAAAATTTGATTGCAGCACGGCATAGAAGTAAGGTAGTGCGTATTAAGATGAGTTCTATTTCCTCTTCTTCCGGTATAATGTCTGCTGTTGCCCCCACCCCCAAGACCACCAAGCGTGTCGCAAAGAAGGAGGTTGATGCCCCCGTGCCTGTAAAGGCCGCCCCCGCCCTTGTTACCCCTGTCGCCGTTGAGGCGACCAAGAAGGTTGTAGCCAAGCGCGCCCCTAAGGCCGAGGCTGTAGCCCCCGTCGTTGTAGCCTCTACCCCCGTGGAGGCGGCGACT
>Ga0214919_10005137_pt1 | contig 18729 bp, 13 predicted proteins | sample LL1503_MetaG_FD_177994 | JGI IMG/M metagenome (GOLD analysis project Ga0214919, IMG submission 177994) | Freshwater microbial communities from Lake Lanier, Atlanta, Georgia, United States - LL-1503 | ecosystem: Environmental > Aquatic > Freshwater > Lake | place: USA: Georgia | collected...
TTGAATAGGGTTTTTGTATCATCCCACAAACCTTTGTCTTTCATACTTTGTAGCGCTGTTCCTACACCAAAAAATCCGGGTACATTTTGTTTTAATTGACTCCAACTTCCTACAAATGGAATGGCACGCAAGTCTTCGAATCTTAATCCACCACCACTGCCGCGTTTGGCAGGTCGGCTAGCAATATTGCTTTTACTATAATAGTTCAGCGGACTGAACTGTTGCATATAGGCTAAGAATAAAGGATGTGTTTTAAATGCTTGATAAAATTCGTGACTAATTTTGCCTAAATCTTCCATTAGCATTCTATCGTGTGCGGATAATTGCACGCGAGTATCTGCAAACAATTCATTGCTAATTCCAGCACTTAATAATTGTTCTAAATTATATTGTGATGATTGCGTAGTACCAAAATTTGAAGTAATGGTTTGCCCTTGAATGGTTAACTGTATTTCTTCATTTTCAATATTAGATCCCATCGACGAATAAAACTTATTCGTCTTTCCACCACCACGAGATGGCGGCCCACCACGTCCGTCAAAAAACTTCACTTTAATATCGTTTTGTCTAGAAATAGCAGTCAGGTTTTCTTTAGCAGTATAAATACTCCAATTGGCTTGTAAATAGCCACCATCCTTGGTTCCATCGCTAAAGCCAAGCATAATTGTTTGGTGATTATTGCGTAGGGCTAAGTGTTGTTTGTAAGCGGGCAATTCGTATAAAAATTGCATGGTTGCTTCTGCTTTTGCTAAATCATCAATCGTTTCAAACAATGGAATGATATCAATAGGCATTTCAGATTTTTTAAATCCGCAAATACCTAGTAAGGCCACTACTTCCATCATATTAACGGGGCCTTGACAATTACTAATAATGTATCGGTGGCATCCAGCTTCGCCATTTTCTATTTGGATAGTTCTTATAGCATACATGCTTTCAAGTGTATCTCTTGAAATAGTATCTACTAGTATGGCAGGGTCCACTACCATATCAATTGCTGCGAGTGCTTGTATTTTTTCGGCTATAGAAAGTGTGGTATAATTTTCAGGTAAAATTTCAACACCATTTTTTTCTTTTAGCACTTTTGCTATTTCTAATAAAACAGCGGTATGAATCCGACTATCTTGTCTAATATCTAAGGCAGCAAAATGGGTTCCAAATATTTTTACTTTATGAATTAAACTATCTAGTCTATTTAAAAAAAGCGAATGGTGGTTTTTAATGAGTAACTCGCGTGCTGCATATAATTCACGCATTAATTCTGCTTGTTGAATGCGTTTGCTAGCTTCTGGACGAAATACATTTTCGTATAACTGTTGCTCTAGTTGTTGAATAATTACATCAACGCCTGTAAACGTTAAGCGTCTTTTTAATTTTCTAATATCTCTGTAATAACAAACCACAATGGCACTGCGCAATGCTGCTGCAACTTTTAAAGTTGTTGGTCCATTCACAAATGGATTACCATCTCTATCTCCTCCAGGCCAAAAACCTAATTCAATAAAAGGGTTCGATCCATCATAAGCACTATCAAAAACTTCTGTATTAATGTAGTTATAAATATTACCTATAGAAGGGTATAAAATATTTTCGAGATACCACATTAGGTTCACTGCTTCATCTAATGGGCTAGGTTGTTTTTTATTAAAAAATGGAGTGATTCCTAATTGTTGAATATAAGCATTGATGGTATGAAAATCGTTTTTGCCAATGGCTTCATTCATGTCGTGAATAATACCCAAAACACTTCCTGGATAAAATTGTGTGGGATGCGCTGTTAATACTATTCGTACTTTAAAGGTTTTTAATTTTTGTTTTAACGCCTCGGTTTTTCCTACAAATTTCGATTCGTTAATAAGCGATTTTAAACTTCCTGGCCCTTCAATATTATTTACCGACTGAAATGCAGCGTCTTCAATGGCATCAAACAATACAATTTGCCTTTCTATATATTGTACAAATTTAAATAAACGCGCTACTTTATCGGCTTCACTGATGGCATTGGTATGCTGTGCAAAAAAATGGTCAATAATTTCAATAGGGGTTTTGCTATCTGCATATCCATCCAAACAGGATTGTAAAAGAATTGGGAGTAAAGCGCCTACATTGGCAATACCAGAAAAGGGTAGTGCCGAAAACAAACTATTATAGATGGTATACTTATCTGTAACGTTTCTCTTAAAATTTGTGATATATTCTGATGAAGACATAATCTAATAATAGCGTCTAAGGTAATTCTTTTCTATAAAAACTAAGCATTAAAATATCGTGGGAGCCTTAACTGGCTTGATTTTCGGGCTAATAAGTGTTAGTTATGTGAATTAATTATATATGTATTTTCTTTGCAGATTCAATCCTAGCTTATAAAGTTGTACAGATTATTTTTGAATATTTTAATTAATTAATCTGTGTTATTTTTTTATACTTCACAGAAAAATTTAAAAAAAAGACTGGTTTTATTAAATACATTTGAAAAATATGTGCGTTAGTAATATCCCTAAAACCAACAAATTTATACATGCATTTAAGTGATCAAGAGCTTTTAGCACAATTTGCAAATCCTGCCACCAAAGAAAAAGGGTACACTGCGGTGATTAAAAAATACCAAGAAAAGCTCTATTGGCATATCAGACGTATGGTGATTGACCATGCAGATGCCGATGATGTATTACAAAACACCTTTATTAAAGTCTGGAAAGGCCTCGAAAATTTTAGAGAAGACAGCCAATTATATACTTGGTTATACCGTATTGCTACTAACGAATGCCTCAGTTTTTTAGCCCAGCAACAAAAAAGGGCTACCATTAGTATGGATGTAGTAGGCTCTACCCTAGAAAATAAAATTAAAGCCGATACAAATTTTAACGGAAACAGGCTTGAATGGAAATTACAGGTGGCTATTCAGTCTTTGCCCGAAAAACAGCGACTGGTATTTAACCTTCGATATTACGATGCACTACCATATGAAGAAATGAGTAGAATCTTAGACACTAGTGAAGGCGCTCTTAAAGCCAGCTACCACCATGCTGCAAAAAAAATAGAAGCTTTTTTAAAGGAGCATTAAACGTAAGTGTCCTTTATTAGTCTTAAACCCTAAGGAAATGAAAAATACCGATACTATATTAACCGAAATGCAATCAATAGCCCCTTCCATTGCGGCTATTGGAACGGCAATGCCCTATACGGTTGATACACAATATTTCGAAAATTTACCCGAAATGCTACTTGAACAGGTGCAATTTGCAGAGAATCAGGTTATTGCTAATTCACCCTATCAGGTTCCCCCTAACTATTTTGATGGATTATCTACACAACTATTAAGTAGAATTGCTGCTGATGCAAGCGCTGAAACACCTATTCAAATAACACCAGCAAAAGTTATTGGCTTTAACCAAGCAAAAAAATGGATGAGTTATGCTGCTGCGGCAATTTTGGCTGGAATTTTAATTACCAATGCATTTCTATTCACTGATAAACCTAATTACAGCGAATACGAAAAATACAGCACCCTCGATATTCCTAGCACCCTCAATTTAGTAAGCGATGCTGATTTGACCAATTATATTCAAAGTAATAGTCATGTAAATGGTATTGAAGAAATAGTTGTTTCTGAAAACGAAGCACTTCTAAATTTATATGAGAATATAGATCTGTTGAGTAATGAAAATTTAAATGCTTATTTAGAAGAAAACAAATTGTTAGAACATAATAAAACTGAAGAACCCGTTAAATAAATAGTACCATGAAAAAAAATCTACTTATTATTTTTTTAGTTTGCTTGATGCATTTTGTATCTAATGCACAACCACCACAAGGTCCTCCGCCACAGCAAGGCCCTCCACCGCATAAAAATATCCAAGCAATTAAAGTTGCTTTTATTACACGTCAGTTAAATTTAACTGCTGAAGAAGCACAAAAATTTTGGCCAGTATATAATGCTTATTCGGAGTCTATTAAAAAAATTAGAATTGAGCAAAAGCAAGATGTGCTAGGCTTTGAAGAGAAATCATTGGCAGAGCGAAAAAAACTCAAAGCAGAAATGAAGAAAATTTTAGTTTCTGAAGATCGTGCTAATATTGCTATGAAAATTGATCGTGATTTTAATGAAGTGCTTAGAAATGAATTGAAGGATCGTAGAGATAATGGAAATGGAAATGGAAATGGAAGGAAACGGAAGAATAATCCTCCAAACAATCCTCCAAACAATCCTCCAAATAATAATAAACAATAGAAGGGGGGATCTTTTTATTGTTATTCGCTGCCGCCTTTTTGGTGGCAGCTTTTTTTTGCACTAAACTGTTTGTGAAATAAAAGGTGTTGCAATATCGTGGTAAAATAAAAAAGTCCATTCAGCAGTTCTCCCTTCTTCCCACCACTGCTGGCGTAATTCCATGCATTTTTTGCCATCAACATCGTACTTAGCCACAAATCGGCTTTTCATTTGCTGCAGTTGAGGCGCTACATCTCCACCAAAAAATATGGTTTGATTATTTTCTTCTATCCAAAATACTTGGTGAAAAATACTATGTCCACCTGTTACTTGGTATTTAATGTATCCATCAATTAAACCTTCGTTTTCTGTTAACCAAACAAGCTTGCTAAAATTTTCTAATAATTGAAAATCTTCTTCTTTATTAGCCTCAGTAGCAGCTGCTTTAAACTTGTTGAACTCCCTTTGTTGCACATAATAATTTGCGTAGGGAAAACTAATAAAATGTTCGTCTGATAATGGATTTTTAATACTTATTCCACCTGCATGGTCTTTGTGTAAATGACTAATTAATACTTTGGTTATTTGTGATGGATTTATACCTGCATTTCGTAAATTGGCTAGTAATTGTGGTTCTCCATTCTCATTTAAATAACCTAGCCCGGTATCAATTAAAATGATGTCTTTGCTAGTGATTATTACAAAGGGTTGAATTTCTACCAAAATGCTTCCTGCAGGCTTATTTGCGGCAGTATTAATTTCTTTATTGAAGGGTACAAATACTTTTGATTGGTCAATACTAAAACAACCTTCTGATAATGGAATAATTTGCATGCATGGATATTTAAAATAGCACTAACGAAGTACCATTTGTCGGTCGGCATCAAGCCTTAATAAAATAAACAATAAAATAGTAAAGGTTAATAACGACGATCCACCATAACTAATCAATGGCAATGCAATGCCAATAATTGGAAACAATCCAATAGTCATACATACATTCACTGTTATGTGAAAGAATAAAATACTCGCAACACTATAAGCGTATACCCTACTAAAAGTACTTCGCTGCCGCTCTGCAATTTTTATAATTCTTAAAAGTAAAAACAAATAGAGCCCTAAAAAACCAACGCATCCAACAAAACCAAAAGCTTCACCAAGCGATGTGAAAATAAAATCGGTGTGTTGTTCTGGTACATATTTTCCCCTAGTTTGTGTACCTTTTAAAAATCCCCTTCCCCAAAATCTACCAGATCCAATAGCTATTTTACTTTGACGCACATTATAGTCATCTGGTTTAAAGGATGCTTTTAAACCAGGCTGTTCTATTGATTTATTATTTTTATTTTGGCTACAGTCGTAGTCTTTACCTACTGCACTATAAATACGTTGACTTTGGTAGCACTCAAACACATTATTAAAAATATAAGGAACGGCAAATCGCTGAATGCCTACGCAAATTGCCCAGGTTACAAGAATCATTAATAAAAGTCTGCCATTTCTTTTTATTTGACGCCTAGAAATATAAATAATCATTGCAGCAATAATGGTAAGCGTAATAGCTAGCGTATTGGGCTCTACTATGAGAGTGGCAACTACTAATGCACCAAATGATATGCCTATTATCAAAATACTAGCAGGTAAACCTTCTCTATACATGGCAATAAAAAAACTGAGGTAAACCAATGCCAAACCTGTTTCGTGTTGTAATCTTGCTAGTAGTGCTGGCACCAATACAATTACACATGTAATCAGTTGAGATCTTGGTTTTGTAAAATCGGTATTCTGCATCGACAAATATTTTGCCAATGCCAATGCCACAAAAATTTTACACAATTCAGCTGGTTGTAAATTGAATCCACCTCCCAAAGCAATCCAACTTTTTGAGCCTTTAATATCTTTTCCAATTACAAATGTTGCGAGCATCAATAATATGCCAAATGCATAAGTAAGGTTGGCAAATACGGTAAAAAGTTTACTATCTGCTAATAAAATAAAAGTGGCTATTAAAGTGCAAACACCTGCAAACATTAACTGCTTACTATAATTGGTTTTGCCGCCTAAAAATAATTGAAACCAATTGCTGCCTGTTCTATACTCCACCATAAAAATACATAGTATGCCAATACTTACTAATATTGCATACAGTGTAACAATGGTCCAGTCTATACCTTGCGAAACAGTATTATTTCTTGTATTCATTTTATTTATGCCTTTGTGGATACCACTTTTAATCTTTTAGATTGATTGATAAAAAGCGCACCTACACGTTGATTTGCTTTATTATTTTTTCGGTCTTTAGTTGGATTTGTTTTTTCTGTATTTAATTTTTTGTTTGTAACTGGCGTGCTGCTAGAATCTTCATCATCATCAGCATTAATGTTTTTTAAATCGGCATTCATTTCTGCTTTTGATGCAGCTTCCATGGCAAGTTTTACTTGACGTTGCACATTTTTTTTAGCATACCATTGTTTAATAGCATCTGGAATTAAATTGGCATTTGAAATTCTTTCTACTTCGGCCAATCGATCTGTGGCAATGGTATCATTCAAATATTTTTCCATCATGAATGCCCCAATAGGTCCGGCCCAAGTTGAACCAAATCCTGCATTCTCAACTATTACAGCAATAGCTATGGTTGGATTTTCTTTAGGGGCAAAACAAACAAATAAGGAGTGGTTTTTTCCGTGTGGATTTTGTGCTGTTCCTGTTTTTGCACAATAATCTACACCAGGAACTTTTATTCCTGCTGCAGTACCATAAATAGTTACATCGTGCATGCCATCGTGGACTGCTCTAAACACCGTATCAGAAGTGCTTGTAACAACATGCTTTCTTCGATACTTGCCCAACATACTAGTATCTGTAGTTGATTCGTGCTCAATACTATCAACAAAATGGGGTGTATAATAATATCCTTTATTGGCAATAATACACATCATATTCGCTAATTGCATTGGGGTAGCCGTCATTTTATCTTGCCCAATTCCTAGGGTTAAAATGGTGCAACTATTCCACCTATTTTTTCCGTATGCTTTGTTGTAAACTGCTGTGTCTGGAACACTAGCCCTGTTTTCGCTAGGTAAGTCAACATCTAAAGTTCTGCCCATTCCAAATGAATTCATGTATTCCTTCCACTTTAAATATCCAACTTGCGGATTACGGTAAGTAGGATTGTCAATGGACATTCTAAAAATCTGCGAAAAATAAGCGTTGCAAGAATTGGCTAGTGCTAAACGTAAAGAGCCTGCATGCCCTGCATTTTTATGTTCGCATTTCACAACAACACCACAACTAGTATAAGATCCATAACAAGGGAATCCATAACCTGGTGTAATCAAACCCTCGTCTAATGCAATAACAGCACCTAATGGTTTAAAGGTAGAGCCTGGAGGATATTGTCCTTTAATAGCGCGGTTAAACATAGGGCGTGATGTGTCTAATAACATCCTACCTAAATTCTTTTTTCTTTCACTGCCTGTGAGGGAATTAGGGTTATAATTTGGGCTAGAAACCATAGCAATAATACCACCCGTTTTAGGGTTGATGGCTACAGCACTTCCAATTTTATTTTGTAATAATTTTTCGGCTAATTGCTGTACTTCTACATCTACACTGGTGTACAAATTTCTTCCAGCAATTGCACTGGTATCGAACAATCCATTTTCGTAGGCACCTTGTATTCTGCTTTTATTATCTCTAATATATCGTTTAATCCCGCGCTCGCCCATTAACACTTTCTCGTAAGTTCTTTCTAGACCATTCATACCAGCATAGTCACCCATCTCGTATCCATCGTCTTTGTGTCTGCGTAAAAATCCAGTATCTACTTCGGCAATATATCCTAAAACCTGTGCGCCTGTATTGTATGGATAGGTTCGCACTGAGCGATCTGTAAGTGTAAAGCCAGGAAATTTATACATGTTCTCATACAGCTTTGCATATAATTCTTGCGTTAACAGGGGCTCAAAAATACTCGGCTTTACGCTGGTGTTTTTGAATATAATTTCGCGCATGCGCTTTTTATATTCTGTAGTATCTATATTTAAAATGCTACAAAGAAATAAGGTATCTGTGCCTTTAGATTCAACAGGCGTTACCACTAAGTCGTAACTGATGGTATTTTCTAACATAGCCCTTTTTTTTCGATCGAAAATGATGCCCCTGTCTGGGTAAACAATTTTTCTAAAAATGGCATTATTTTCAGCGGCCAACCTGTATTTCGAAGAAAATATTTGCAGGTTAATCAACTGGCCAACAATCACAATAAAAATGACAAAAAATATAATTTGAATAACCCGACCCCTACTTTGATTAAATACAGACATAATTATTTTATAAGTAGATAATTTCTAAACAATAAACTTCAAATGCAAAGTTGCGGATTCAATGTTGATGCTGCGTCAAATGAGGATAAAAAAGTTATGCATAAATGTTGATAGCTAATATACTATGTACCATAAGCGCGTAATCTTGACTTTCTAAAGAACAGCATTTCTGTAATAAAAATCAATAATAAACTTACTGCTGTAGTAGCCACCACTTTGCCTAAAAAATAGCCAAAGTCGCCAAATTGCATCCATTCAATTAATACTAATAAAACATGGTGGATAAAAGTTAAAAGGCCTATGTACAAAGCATAGGGGGCCCATCCCATGCTCTTAATACTCGGTTCATTATAGCTTTGTTCGGTAGTATCTTGGGGAATTAATAGGTTTAATAAAAAAGGCCTTAAATAGGCAATTAACACACAAGGCGCTGCGTGCAAACCAATTGTTCCAGAAAAATAATCTATTGAGAGTCCTACTACAAAGGCAATTAACAATAATAAAAATCGGTTGGTATTAAAAGGAAGCCAAAGGATAAACAAAAAGTAAACATAGGGAATAATGAACTGATGCAAAGGGGGCACTTCGTTCAGGATAAATACCTGTACAAATACAAACAAGATAAATCTTACAATATTTTTTAAAATTTCACTCATTAATTTTTCTCTATAACGGTTTCTATGTTCGTTTGTTCTGCATAACGAAAATTGTCAATTAAATAAGCATACTGAATGGCAAAAAAGTTGGTGGCAGTTTTTACACGAAGGGTATAAAAATTACTACTTGCGTCTACAACAATATTATTTACTGTGCCAATCAATAACTGCGAAGGGAAGTTGGCCGAATAATTACTGGTAACAACACTATCTCCTTTAACGACTCTTGAACTTTTAGGAATATTTTTTAAAATTAAAAAAGAAGGATCGGCACCGTCCCATTCAATACTGCCTGCATTATTATCTTTCTTAAGCATGGCACTCACTTTACTATTGCGGTGTAACAAACTCATTACCCTTGCATTGTTTTCGCTAACACTCACTACTACGCCCACAATTCCTTCAGATCCTACAACAGCCATGCCTTTTTTTACACCTTGTAAACTACCCCTTTCTAAAGTAATAAAATTTGTTTGAAGTGTAACAGTGTTGCCAATCACTTTTGCAGTAAGCAAAGTATACTTTCTGCGTTTGCCAAGGCTATCTCTGTACAAAGAATCTACATAGACTTTTTTAATAGTATCGGGCGACTGAAAATTAAGGGGTAGCAAATTGCGTAAGCGTGCGTTTTCTTCTGCCAACTGTTTGTTGGTTTCTTTTAAACTAAAATAATAACGCCAATTATTGTATTGCTTATTAAATTTTCCTGTAGCATCTTCGGCTGCAGTAGAAAAAAATACTTGGTGAGATTTGCTACTGTTACTTAATAAAACAATACAAAACACTTCTAGCAGTACGAAGCTGATAAAAGTGAAATTGTGTCTTATGAAAATGAAAATATTTTTCAAGGCAGAAGATTCGGAATCCTATAATTATCTCATGATAAAAGGAAAGCGCTGGTAATTTTTTAAAGCCAATCCAGTTCCACGTACCACACTTTTTAATGGGTCGTCGGCAATATGAACAGGCAATTTAATTTTTGCACTCAAACGTTTGTCTAATCCACGCAGTAAAGCACCACCACCTGTTAAGTACAATCCTCTACGATATATATCAGCAGCCAATTCTGGCGGAGTTGTTTCTAATGCTTTTAAAATGGCTTCTTCTATTTTAAAAATACTTTTATCAAGTGCTTCTGCAATTTCTTGGTAGCTCACCATAATTTGTTTTGGAATACCTGTTACCAAGTCGCGTCCGTTTACAGGCATATCATCTGGTGGATTGTCTAAATCTTTCAATGCAGCACCAACATGAATTTTAATTTGTTCAGCAGTACGCTCACCAATTAATAAACTATGGTAACGACGCAATGCTTCCATAATGTCGGCAGTAAATTCATCACCAGCAATACGAATACTTTGGTCGCACACAATACCTGCAAGTGCAATAACCGTAATACCTGTTGTGCCACCTCCAATATCAATAATCATATTACCCACTGGTTCTTCAACATCTATACCAATACCAAGTGCTGCTGCCATTGGTTCGTGAATCATATATACTTCTTTAGCGCCCGCTTGTTCTGCACTATCGCGAACGGCACGTTTTTCAACTTCAGTAATAGACGAAGGAATACAAATAACCATTCTCCAACTTGGTGGGAAAAGTGGTTTTTTTGTATAGATCATTTTAATCAGTTCGCGAATCATTAATTCTGCCGCGTTAAAGTCGGCAATAACGCCATCTTTCAATGGACGAACTGTACGAATGCTTTCGTGTGTTTTTTCGTGCATCATCAATGCCCTTTTTCCTACAGCCAATACTTCTTTAGGGTTGTTGCGGTTTAATGCAATAATAGATGGTTCGTTTACCACTACTTCATCGTTATGAATGATCAAGGTATTTGCGGTACCGAGGTCAATGGCAATCTCTTGTGTAAAAAAGCTAAACAATCCCATGATATATAAAAAGTTCGAGTGTGAGAATTATTGAATATGAACCTATGCAAAGGTGTCTTAAATAAATGAAATTAACAAAGGCTGAATTGGTCAATTTTAAAGGGTTTTGGGGATATTTTGGTGTTTTAGCCCCCTTATTCAAACTCAAAGCCAATATCTTGCCTAAAATACATGCCATTGAAATGGATGGAAGAAAGCGCTTTTTTAGAAGTTTCCACAGCTTCAGACATGGTTTTTCCATAAGAACTTACTGCCAAAACCCTTCCGCCATTGGTTACTATATTCTCGCCTGATTCTTGTGTTCCTGCATGAAACACCATGGTTTCTTGGTCTTTTACTGCAGCAATTGTACTAAGGCCTTCAATCAAAATACCCTTTTGATAATCACCAGGATACCCGCCACTTACCGCCATAATAGTTGCACAAAAACGATCGTCAAAATTAATATTGGCATCGGCTAATGTGCCATTGTCCATTGCTGCAAATAAACTCACTAAATCTGTTTGTAACAAAGGCATAACCACTTCTGTTTCTGGGTCACCCATGCGACAATTGTATTCAATCACCCACGGTTCACCAGCAACATTCATCAGTCCAAAAAATATAAATCCATGGTAGGTTAAATTTTCTTTTGCTAGTCCTGCAACGGTTGGTGCAATAATTTTACGCGTTACTTTTTCCATGAAAATTTCATCCATAAATGGCACCGGACTTACACAGCCCATGCCTCCGGTGTTAAGGCCTGTATCGCCTTCTCCTATTCGTTTGTAGTCTTTTGCATGACCAATAATTTGGTAGTCAATTCCGTCTGTTAAAACAAAAACACTTACTTCAATTCCTTGTAAGAATTCTTCTATCACAACTTTACTACTCGCTTGTCCAAATTGCTGGTGCACCAACATGCTTTCGAAACATTGTTGTGCTTCTGCAATTGTTTGTGCAATCACAACACCTTTTCCTGCAGCCAATCCATCTGCTTTTAATACCACCGGTAATGTATGATTTGCTATATATGTTTTTCCTGCTTCAAAATTATCTAAAGTAAATTCTGCATAAGCCGCTGTAGGAATTCCTTGGCGTTGCATAAACTTTTTACTGAAGGCCTTACTGCCTTCTAATTGTGCCGCTGCTGCAGAGGGAGCCACTACTATAATATGTTGCAAATTTTCATCGGCTTGAAAAAAATCATAAATCCCTTTTACTAATGGTTCTTCGGGTCCTACCACTAGCATGCCTATTTTTTCTGCAATACAGGCTGTTTTAATGGCTTCAAAATCATTCACACCAATGGGTAAATTGCTACCAAACTGCTTGGTACCAGTGTTTCCTGGCGCAATAAATAATTTATTGCAGTGATGACTTTGGCTCATTTTCCAGGCCAAAGCATGTTCTCTACCACCCGAACCCAATAGAAGTATATTCATGAAATAAGATTAAATTATTGCGCGAAAGTAGAAATTTAGTGTGTCAATTTAAGCTTTCATGCCCAGTTATTGATTTTATCAGTATTTTGGTAACCCAACTAGCTTGGAAAAAGCATCAAAACAAACGCTATGAATCAAGAAAATTTGCAAAAAGGCCATCCAAAAGGGCTGTATGTTTTATTCGCAACCGAAATGTGGGAGCGATTTAACTACTATGGTATGCGCGCCATTTTGGTATTGTTTATGACAAAAGCCTTGTTGTTCGACAAAGTTTTTGCTTCTAATTTATATGGTAGTTATACGAGCTTAATATACCTCACACCATTATTAGGCGGATATATGGCAGACAGATATTGGGGCAACCGACGTTCTATTATAGCAGGTGGAATTGTAATGGCTATTGGAGAATTTGTATTGTTTTTTTGCGGAACATTTTATGCTAGTTCACCAGATATGGCTATGATTCTGTTTTTTACAGGACTAGGATTGATGATTGCGGGTAATGGATTTTTTAAACCCAATATTTCATCGATGGTTGGGCAACTATATCCCAAAGCCGATAAAAGAATTGATTCTGCTTATACCATTTTTTATATGGGGATTAATACGGGAGGTGCACTAGGGCCCTTTGTTTGTGGGTTCTTTGGAGACACCGGAAATCCTGCCGATTTTAGATGGGCATTTTTAGCGGGCGGAATTGGAATGATTATTAGCGTTATTACTTTATATGTCTTGAATAATAAATACGTATTAGCACCAGATAAATCAATCATAGGATTAACACCAGCAGGCGCCCCTAAAAAATTATTAAAGCCATTGAATATGGTATTAATTCTTGCGTTAATTTCTACTACTACCATTGGTTTATTATACATTGATGCCAAAGTAGTGAACTATCTTTTTTACTTATTAATTGCTTCAATAGTATTGATTGCAGGAATTATTTATTCCGATAAATCTTTATCAACCATTGAAAAAACAAGGGTATCTGTTATTTTTTCGGTTTCATTTTTTGTGATTTTTTTCTGGAGTGCATTTGAACAAGCAGGAGCCTCTCTAACATTTTTTGCCGAAGAACAAACCCAAAGAGACCTAGGTTTTTTTAAAGTACCATCTAGTTTTTTTCAATCACTAAATTCCATTTTTGTAGTTGGCTTAGCACCAGTGTTTGCCTGGCTTTGGCTTAAAATGGGCAAACGTGAACCAGCTTCTCCATTTAAAATGGCTATTGGTTTATTTTTATTAGCTGTTGGTTATTTATGGATTGCATTTGGTGTAAAAGACGTTCAAGCAAATGTAAAAGTGAGTATGATTTGGCTTTCAGGAATGTATATGATGCATAGCATGGGTGAACTCTGTTTGTCTCCAATAGGCTTGTCGCTGGTAAACAAGTTAGCACCTCTAAAATTTGGTTCTTTATTAATGGCGGTATGGTTTACGGCTAATGCATTTGCCAATAAATTAGCAGGTTTATTAAGTGGATATTACCCAGATGGAAAAACTACTTCATTTTTAGGGTATCAAATTACTAATTTATACGATTTCTTTATGTTGTTTGTAGGAATGGCAGGAGTAGCTTCTTTAATACTTTTCTTGCTATCGAGTAAGTTGAAAAAAATGATGTACCAATAAGTAATTTAAAAAAAGGCGATGATTTTTTCATCGCCTTTTTTTCTTAAATTTAAGCAATAAAATAATTTATATGTCTGAAGAAAAAAAATCCTTCCAGCCCTTTGTTGCCCCAGAAAAAAACATGGCCGAACTAACGGTTAAGTCAATTTTAGTAGGCAGTTTATTTGGTGTAATTTTTGGTGCAGCCACTGTTTATTTGGCATTAAAAGCAGGATTAACCGTGTCGGCTTCTATTCCTATTGCGGTGATTGCTATAACCCTTGGCAGAAAATTTTTAAAGACAACTATTTTAGAAAATAATATTATTCAAACCACAGGATCGGCAGGAGAAAGTATTGCTGCTGGAGTGGCGTTTACATTGCCAGGATTTTTATTTTTATCATCACCCGATAGTGCAGAATATTTTAATTATCTCACCATATTGATTCTAGCCATTGTTGGTGGATTATTAGGAACACTTTTAATGATTCCATTAAGAAGGGCCTTGATAGTAAACGAACACGATAACTTACCTTATCCCGAAGGAACGGCTTGTGGCGATGTATTAAAAGCAGGAGAGAAGGGTGGCGATTTTGCCAAAACTGCTTTCTGGGGATTGGGCGTTGCATTTGTATATGCCATCCTACAAAAAATTATGCATGTAATTGCTGAAACGCCTTATTATGCTACTAAGCAAGCCAATAAATTTTTTCCATCCGCAAAAATTAGTGGAGAAATTACACCAGAATATTTAGGCGTTGGATATATTATTGGGCCAAAAATTGGCGGTGTATTAGTTGCAGGTGGTGTACTGAGTTGGCTAGTTTTTATTCCCCTAATGTCTTCCTTAGTTCCCGCAGATGTGATAGCAAATCAATTAGTAAAATTGGGTTATTTAGCCGACCTAACAAAAGCTGGGGGCAAAGGAAATTGGAATCCTATCACACATAGTTTTGCTGATTATTCTTCGGCGATTTATTATGCATTTATTCGTCAAATTGGTGCAGGTACCGTTGCTGCTGGTGGAATTATTACTTTATTAAAGACTATCCCCACAATTGTAAAATCTGTTAAAGGAAGTATTGCTTCGTTAAAATCAGAAAACACTGTTGGCTCACCTGCTATTTTACGTACCGATAAAGACCTAAGTTTAAAATGGGTAGGTTGGGGAACACTAGGATTGATTGCATTAATTACCGTACTGCCACAAGTGCCTGGAAATAGCTTAATTCAAAAATTATTAATTGGGGTTTTGGTAATTATTTTCGGTGCATTATTTGTAACCGTATCTTCTAGAATTGTGGGATTAATTGGCTCTTCAAACAATCCAATTAGCGGAATGACTATTGCAACAGTAATGGGCACTAGTTTGATTTTTTTAAGTGTGGGTTGGACGGGTCAATCGTTCGAACCACTAGTGCTAGTTGTAGGAGGAATGATTTGTATTGCTGCTGCTAATGCGGGTGCTACTTCGCAAGATTTAAAAAGCGGATATATTGTTGGCGCTACGCCACGCAACCAACAAATCGCTTTATTTGTAGGAGCGATTGTTTCTTCAATTGTTATTGGTTTAACGGTTAAATTTTTAGACAAACCAACTACTGAAATGCTTAGCCAGGGCATACACCATGCTATTGGTACCGAAAAATATCCTGCTCCTCAAGCCACTTTAATGGCCACACTAATTAAAGGAATTTTATCGCAAAATTTAGACTGGCAATATGTATTTGCTGGTGTTTTTTTAGCCATCACTATGGAACTCTGTGGCATTAAATCACTCAGTTTTGCAGTAGGTGCATATCTACCACTTGCTACTACATTACCCATTTTTATTGGTGGTGCTATTCGTGGTATTGTTGAAATGAAACAAGCTAAAGAAGGCAAAGCAAAATCTGTAGATGAAGATGAATTGGGTAAAGGAAATTTATTTGCAACCGGACTCGTTGCAGGTGGAGCCGTTGCGGGTGTAGTGATTGCTTTTGTAGCGGGATCGGAATCTGGCGAAAAATTATTAAATGCAGTGAGTATGGAAGCCACTATTAGCAATGCTATTTCAACAGGTGGCTATTTTGTTTTGGGTACATTTTTCTTTGCTGCAATGGGCATGATTTTGTACAAGGTTGCTAGAAAAGCATAGTATTTATAAGATTCATTAAACTTAAGCGTCATTAAGCCATCCAATAATAAATCAATTGTTATGAGCCTAAAAAGAATGTTTAAAACTATTACCATTGGAACTTTGCTAACGGTAATTTTTGCATTTACCACTACAAGCAATTTTGATTCTCGCACGAGTATTCGACTTCCTTATAAAAAAGCAGGATTAACCACCCAACAAGCAGCTGCCCATTTATTAAATCGGTTTAGTTTTGGTGCAAAGCCAGGTGAAGTAGAGACTGTTGTAGCACAAGGCTTAGAAAACTGGTTAGAAGCACAATTGAAAGGCAAAGAATCCGATGACGATTTAAAACTGCGCTTAGAAAATTTAGACGCATTGTCGTTGAGCAATGAAACAATTGCCAATACCTATTTAACTCCAGCTCAAATTTTTAGATTAGCCATCAAACATAAATTAATTGATAAGGATTCTGCAAAATCATTAGAACGCAAAGAATATCGTGCGCAGTTAAAAGAAATAATGGATAAAGAAGGGTTAAAACCTTTTCAAGAATTACAAGCGCAGCTAATCAATCAAAAAGTTCTTAGGGCAGCATACAGCAATAATCAATTGCACGAAATACTCACCGATTTTTGGTTCAATCATTTTAATGTATCACTTACCAAACCTCAGTGCCAGCAATTTATTTTACCCTACGAAAGAGATGCAATCCGTCCTTATGTTACTGCAGATTTTAAAGAAATGGTGTTTGCAACAGCTAAGCATCCTGCTATGTTGGAATATTTAGACAATGCGTCAAGTGTAAGTGAAAATAACGATTTGTCAAAAAGTCCAGCAAGAGCAGCGATACAACAACGTTTACAAAAACCTTTAAATGATCGATTAGCGGATACAAACATGCAAGGAAATGCGTATTTAAAAAAAGCAGTAGCCGCTAAAAAAACGCAAGGACTCAATGAAAATTATGCGCGTGAAGTAATGGAATTGCATACACTTGGTGTTGATGGCGGATATACGCAAAATGATGTAACAGCAGTAGCCAAAGCCTTAACAGGATGGGCCGTTATGCCGCTGGTAAATGATGCCCCTGGCAGAAAATTGATTGAAAAAATAGGTAAAGATGTGATGGAAAAAAGAGGATTTTTTTATCAAGGTGATTTTATGTTTCGTGCAGACAAACACGATGAATCAGCCAAACAAATTCTTGGAAAAAATTTTGGTGAATTTGGTGGTTACTATGAAGGAATGAAAGTTTTAGAAATGTTGAGCAATCATCCTTCTACTGCAAAATTTATTTGTAAAAAATTAGCCATTCGATTTATAAATGATCATCCTTCCGATGCATTGGTACAAGAAATGGCTGCAAGTTTTCTAAAGCACAATGGTAATATTAAAGAAGTGCTTTTAACCATGGTAAATAATATTGAATTTTGGAAAGAAGATGCTTTACGCGAAAAAATAAAATCACCTTTTGAATTAGCCATTAGTGCTATCAGGGCTACTAATGCCAATGTAAAAGAACCCGTTCAAATTTTTAATTGGTGTAATAAAATGGGGCAACGTTTTTATTTTTATCAAGCCCCAACAGGATTTCCAGACAAAGGCGACTATTGGATTAATACAGGTGCATTATTAAATAGAATGAATTTTGGACTAGCATTTGCCACTGGAAAAATTCCTGGAGTAACACTAAATTTACTAGCACTCAACGAAAACCATGAACCTGAAAGTATTGAAGATGCATTACGTATTTATAGTAAGTTATTATTGCCAGAAAGAAACCAATCCGAAAACATCAAACGCTTATCTGCACTAGTGCGTGACGAAAATATGGCCAATAAAATTGCCGATGCAACCAGCAAATTGCCACAGCCTGAAACAGTGCCTGAAACAGTGCCTGAAACAGACATGATGCAGTTGAATACTTCATTTAAAAAGAATCCGAATGCTGGAATGCGCAAACAGAATCAAACAATGGCCGTAACTACTGGCAACAATTCAACTGTTTCGCAGGTTACAGGCGTAATTATTGGATCACCTGAATTTCAACGTAAATAAAATATTGAATATGATAGAACGTCGCGCTTTTATGAAATCGGGTGCACTAGCATTATTTGCTTCTGGTTTTGGAGGACTTCCTAGTTTTATTGCACAAGCAGCAAACAGCAATAAAATCATACAACCCTATAAAAAAAATAAAACCCTTGTTTGTATTTTTCAGCGAGGCGCCATGGATGGATTAATGACGGTAAGCCCTTATGCCGATGCCAACTTAAAAACACTACGCCCAAGTTTATACATGAGTCCATCCGAAAAAGAAGGTGGCTTAATTGATTTAGACGGCAAATTTGGATTACATCCAGCAATGGCTGCATTGTCTGGTTATTTTACCGACAAACAAATGGTCATTGTGCATGGTGTAGGAAGCCCTAATAATACACGGAGTCATTTTGATGCACAAGATTATATGGAAGCTGGAACAC
>Ga0214919_10005139_pt1 | contig 18726 bp, 19 predicted proteins | sample LL1503_MetaG_FD_177994 | JGI IMG/M metagenome (GOLD analysis project Ga0214919, IMG submission 177994) | Freshwater microbial communities from Lake Lanier, Atlanta, Georgia, United States - LL-1503 | ecosystem: Environmental > Aquatic > Freshwater > Lake | place: USA: Georgia | collected...
ATCACTTTTTAATACCTCAGTCACAGATTTTCCAGAATACTTCCCAAAATTAAAAACAGGAATTCTCTCCTTATTATAAACCATTCGATTAGCAAAATCAATTGAATTTGACATCGTTAATTCATGCAATTTTGACATATCATTTTGGATAGGGAAGTAATCCTTCCCATTTTCATCTTTTAATGATACCTCTTCATATCTTTTCACTTGGGCATTTAATACTTCTAACGTAGCTAAAACATCTGCTTCAGCCCCATGCGCACCTATTAAGTCCTTGCCACAATAAAACTTGAACGCGGCTGTTAAATTTCTGGGTTCCATCAGATGAAAAATTTTTTGGGCGTCTATTAACTTCCGATTTTTCATGTCAAAATCAATGTCGTTTCGATAAAATTCTTCCACCAACATGGGTACATCGAAGCGATTTGAATTAAATCCAGCTAAGTCACAACCTTCTAAAAATCCTGCCAACGATTTGGCTACTTGCTTAAATTGTGGTTCATCTTTTACATCTTCATCATAAATACCATGAACTAATGATGCTTCAATCGGGATAGGAATACCAGGGTTTACCCTTCTTGTTTTTACTTCAATCGTGCCATCTACATTTGCTTTCGCGATGGCGATCTCAACAATGCGGTCTTTGTTGACCATGACCCCAGTCGTTTCTAAATCAAAAAATGCGAGTGGCTTATTTAATTTTAATTGATGTTCCATGTACTGTCCATTTTTATGGGAACAAAGGTAGCTTATTTATTACCTTTGCCATATGAAATTTAATCCAAAGGCAATATTTTTTGATTGGGACCACACACTCTGGGATCATGATCGAAATGCTCGTGAAGTTATTTTGGATTTGGTGGATGAGTTCAATTTGACGAACACGATTGAATCTGACCAAAATGACATTTGGAATCGTTTCAATGTGTTGAATAACCAATTATGGGATGATTATCAATCAAAAAAAATCACACAATTGGAGTTAAGAGAATCAAGATTTAAACTTTTTTTTTCACAGTTGGGCTACGAAGGTGACACACAGAAATTTTCTACTGAATTTCTATACAGAACCCCCAGGAAAAAACATATGCTGGGTGGGGCTTCTGAAATAATTGAAGAACTCGCGCTAAAATATCCTCTTTATATATTGACCAATGGCTTTGAAGATATTCAATTTGTAAAAGTGGAGGCTAGTGGGTTGAAACATTGCTTTCAATCAATCATCACCTCGCAGGAGGTTGGTACTCAAAAGCCGGATAAAAAATTCTTTGAATATGCACTAAAAAGAGCCGATTGTTTGGCACATGAAGCGGTTATGGTGGGGGATCACCCCATTGCCGACATCCGGGGTGCGGAAAATGCTGGCATTCGAACTATTCACTTGAATTTGAATAATGTCGACTCAACGGCTCAAATTCAAATCAAACATTTGATGGAATTACGGGATTACTTGCTTTAATTATTCAAAAAGGGACATTTGATTATCGTTCGTTTTTCGATCAAAGATCTTTTTGTCTCGAATGAATTTCTTGTTGTCTTCTAAAAATAAAATGAATTTCTCAATTTGAGTATAAAGTGGGTTGAAATCGTAGGTTTTCAACTCATAGGTTTCTACATAAACAGCGTTGAAGTCTGTGATGATGTAGTCTAAACGTTCGATCCCATATTTTTGAAGGCCTAATAAGTACAAATTTTGATGATTATTTTGAAATCGGCCTGGCTCATAAAACGATGTACTCTTTAAATCGAAAGCGATGCTGTCGCCTATTCCATCCACATAGCCATAAATTTGAGCGTTTTTGTACCTTGATTCAAGGTAAAATTGAGTTCTATATTTGCCGGGAATCAAATTTCTTGCTTGGTCAATGATCCCTTCATTAAAAAGTTCCTCGTTTTCTCCTAATGTGACAGCCCTTTCAAAATCTACTCCTTTTTGTTGGGCCTTAGTCGTCGGCTTTTTAGTTCGATTAATCCGTTCAATCAGTTCAATTTCATCCACAATAATCTTGCCGGAAGAATCTCTGGATTGACTAAGATAGAGGGAAAATGAATTTAAAAGAGTTGGATAGAGGCGATATAACATGTTCGCAATTTATCCAATTTGCAGTCGGGATACAATCTGATCGCCAATTAAATGTTGCTGTGTTATTTCTGACACATCTTCCAATTGGACATTTCCGTAAAAAACACCTTCGGGATAAATGACCATCGTGGGGCCTTTGCCACAAAAATCTAAACAACCTGATTTTTGAATTCTTATTTTACTTGTATTTCCTGATTTTGCCCACTCATCTTTAAATGCTTGAATTAAATCCATTCCATGAGCAGATCCACAGCATTTTTTGGGAGCATCCTTGTCATTGGTGCAAATAAAGACATGTTTTTCGAAGTGCATATTAATTGATTTCTAATAAGATGGGACAATGATCTGAATGTTTAATATCGGCTAAAATGGACGCATTTTTAATGGATTGAGCCATCAATTTACTCACTAGAATGTAGTCGATGCGCCAACCTAAATTTTTTTCTCTTGCATTTGCTCGGTAACTCCACCATGAATATTGATGCTCAAGAGCTGGATGAATCAATCGAAAAGTATCTACAAATCCACCGTTAATATAATTTTCCATCCATTCTCGCTCCTCAGGCAAGAAACCAGAGCTGTTCGCATTAGACTTAGGATTGTGAATATCTTTGGCCCTGTGGCAAATATTATAATCGCCGGCTATAATCATCTTAGGGTGGGTTTTTACTAATTCATTTGTGTAAGCCTGAAAATCAGCTAACCATTCCATTTTAAATGATTGCCTTTCATCGCCACTGGATCCAGATGGCATATATACACTCATGACAGAATAGTTCTCAAAATTTACTTGGAGCACTCTTCCTTCTTGGTCGTATTTTTCAATCCCACATCCATATTGAACGGAAACAGGTTTTACTTTGGTGAAAATACCGACTCCTGAATATCCTTTTTTCTGCGCTGATTGCCAATAAACATGATAACCTAATGATTTTATTTCGGCTAAGTCAACTTGTTCCTCATCTGCCTTCAGTTCTTGTAAACAAATGACATCTGGATTTTCCTGAAAAAGCCAAGCGATGAATCCTTTTTGAATGGCTGCCCGAATCCCATTCACATTATAACTGATTATTTTCATGACATTTCCTCAAATAAGACTTCTGTTTTGAAGTAATGAATGACATGTGCTTTGATTAGTATCTCTTGCTCTTTTAGATTTAAAGGAGGTAAATTTTGAATTAATTCCCAATGTGGCCACCCTTCAGCATCTTTGCCATCTAATGAATAAAACCCACTATAGCTCAATACTTTACAGGTTGCGATATGCATTAAGTCTTGTTTTTGCTCTTTGGTGAAATGGACATGGCCATGTCCCAATTCTTGAACGCCGATTAAAAATAATACAGATTCAAGATCAGCAGGGCGCTTGTTAAATTGAGTTTCAAGAAAATCAAGAATTGATTCCCATGCTTCTTTAACTAAGGCTGGCTCGAATTCCATGAAATTGATGATTATTGAAGATGTATTTTGAACTTGGCTGATTCTAAAACTGCTTGATCACCCTTTGAATTATTGCCTATTAAAATAAGCTCACCTTCAATTTCTTTTTCTGTGACAACGGTTATATTGACCCTTCCAACGCCATTTTGAACCCCTTCCTTATTGGGTAATGTAGATTCAAAAAAATTGTTTTTATCGGTATAATGCTCAAGATTCTTGATTAAATTTCCAATGTTTTCGATTTCCCCATCTCCTGGAATAAAATAGGTTCCTGGGCCCTTAAGTTTAAATATTTTCAAATAAACAGATTCTAAATTCTCCTTATTTGTCGCAGTGATTGTGAGCGTATTTTCACCCATTTCAGACTTTAATGTAGCATGAACTTCATTGGTCTGTATGCGATGGTAATCCTCATTGCCAAAAATTATTTTTCCAGAGAAAAAGCTTTGCTCTGTGGGTTTTATGCTAAATGTATTATCATAAGATATTAAAACCACAAAGATCCCTAATCCTGTATATAAAAAGTTGATTGGGTTTTTAATGAACGACAATGCGAATTTGCTTACTGGGTTTCCAATAAGCAAACGTATTAATCTAGTCTTAGCTGAATTTGAATCTTTCATTTAAGCTTTTTCATTCATAATTTAAAAGGTAAAAAATGATCATCGATATTTTTTACGAAACAAAAGTACTACAACTAATTTTAAAGGGCAATGATTAGACAGATTTAAAAGAATTTATTTATTAAACGGGTGAATTAAAAGGAAATTAATGATTAGCTATGTATTTTTGAAAACTGTTAATCAAATTATTAGTTTATAAAGATAGAGGTCATGGATCAACTAACTAAATCACTTAATAGTGATTTAATCGGCAGTTTTAGTGGATTGCCAGTAAGAAGAACGTTAAAAAAAATGAAAGCATTTTCAATTCCTGTTTTGTTTAAAAGTAATTTGATTGGGAAAATCAAAGAAGCTAGGAGGTTTGGGGATAAAATGAAAAAGAATTTTGAGCCATCCCACTTTGATTTTGGTCCAGTAGAAATTTTAATTTCCCGCCATTTTGGATTTTGTTATGGGGTGGAAAATGCAGTGGAAACAGCTTATCGAATTGTTGAAGAAAATCCTGATAAACGCATATTTCTACTTTCTGAGATGATTCATAACCCCGCAGTAAATGCAGATTTGTTAGACCGAGGGGTACAATTCATCCAAGATACCTTAGGAAATCAGCTGGTATCTTGGGATAAATTGACTTCAGATGATGTGGTTATTGTCCCTGCATTTGGCACCACGCTTGAAATCCAAGCAATTTTGTCCAATATTGGTATTGATATTTATTCATATGACACCACTTGTCCATTTGTAGAAAAAGTTTGGAATCGCGCTAACTCGATTGGGCAAAAAAAATATTCGGTCATTGTACATGGGAAACCGAGCCACGAAGAGACCAAAGCTACTTTTTCTCATTCCAAATCAGTCACTCCAACACTGATCATAAAAAATATTAATCAAGCCAAACAATTAGCGGATTACATCAGGCTTGAAAAAGATTCGGCTGATTTCTACAAGGAATTTGATGGTCAATATTCAGAAGGTTTTGATCCGGCAAAGGATTTAATGAGAATTGGCGTTGTGAACCAAACGACCATGCTGGCCACTGATACTCAAGAAATTGTTGATTTTTTACGGGAAGTAATCGTCGATTTTTATCAATTATCCGCGGATCAAATCACTTCTCATTTTGCGGATACTCGTGATACCTTATGTTACGCAACCAATGATAATCAAAGCGCCACGTATGGATTACTCGCTGAGGACGCAGATTTTGTCATTGTGGCTGGAGGGTATAATTCCTCAAATACTGCTCATTTGGTGGATTTATGCGCCGATAAGCTTCCAACCTATTTTATTAAATCAGCGGAAAAGATTATTTCAGAAAAACAGATTTTCCATTTTGATAATGTCAAAAAAGAAGAAGTTTTGACGAATGAATTTATTCCGCAAAAAGAAAAAGTTCGAGTGCTTTTAACCTGTGGAGCTTCTTGTCCAGATGCGGTAGTCGAAGATATACTAAGGAAAACCGTTTCCTTATTCCCTTCAGCTAAACCCGTAGATCTGGTCGTAGATCAGTGGGTTCTTGGTAAAAATCAATAACTATTCAATATTTTTTGTACCGCTGGCACGTAGCCCTCCCCAAATAAATTGACGTGTACCATCAAAGGGTATAAATTATAAATAGGAATTCGTTCATGAAATCCTTTTTCAATCGGATATGCTTCATGATAAGCCTCATAAAAGGTCTTGTCAAAACCTCCAAACATTGTCGTAAAGGCTAATTCAGCTTCTCTAAGTCCATAATAACAGGAGGGGTCCACCAATACCACCTGTCCGCTTGCGTTCACCATCACATTTCCTGACCATAAATCTCCATGCATAAGAGATGAAGATTCATTAGGAATTATTTCGGGTAGCTTTTCAAACAATTGGCGAAACTTTTTTTCCATGTCAAGGTCAATTTTCCTATTGTAAACTGCGATTTCAATCTGCTTTTTCAATCTGTTTTCAATGAAAAAACGAAGCCCATTTAAATTCCATTCATTCTTTTGTTCTGCAGCCCCAAGGTAATTTGTATAGCTAAGGCCATGCCCCATTTCAGAAGAATTGTGGTGCATTAGGGCTAATTTGCGTCCAAAGTCTTCCCAATACGTAGCATTTATTTCCCCGGATGGAATGCATTCCATCATTAAATATTCTTTTTCTTCGATGGCCCCTACCCCGATTACCTGAGGTACTTGTAGCGTATTAGTTTGTGCTAATAATTGGAGATTTTTAGCTTCCGCCTCAAATAAACCGTGGTGATCGCCTTGATTCCATTTGATAAAAAATTCTCCTGAATTTAATTTAACCCGAACCGCTAAATTAAAATTACCTCCATAAAAAAACTGAAATTCTTCAATGGAAACATCCTCCCGCACATGAATTTTGAGGATCCTTTCTATAAATTGATATTGCTCTTGCGATTGTTGGGACATACATGAATAATTACCCAATATTACCAAAAAGCGCTCTTGGAAGCAATTTTATTTTTTCAAAAGGTGAAGAAATTAGGTGTAAAAATCGTATTTTCAACTTTTTAATGGCATTTGGCAACCCAAGAAAACCCGGTCGTTTCTCAACTAAAATCCTATCATCGCCTCTTTTATAGAAATGAGGTTATAAAAGGCTTTTTGCTTAGTGCTTTGTGGATTATTTGCATCGGCACGCTCTTTATTTTAATTGAATATTTTGCCTGGCTATCGTCCCCACTTCGAGGGATATTATACTATTTATTTTTAGGTGTATCAGGTGTGTTGCTTGTCAGTATGTGCTTTAAGCCCGTAGCCAAATGGACCAAGAGGGTTAGTCATGCTGATTTGGAATTTATGGCTAAAAAACTGGGGAAGTTTTTTGACAAGCCCCATCAGGATGAATTGATTAATATACTCCAACTTCAACGTGAGGGAATAATAAATGCGAATTCACCCCTGCTTGAGGCAGCTATCACGCAAAAAATTCATCAGTTATCGGGCTATAAATTTGTTGACTTTATTGATTATAAGAGCCATCGAAAAATATTTTTTGGGCTCATTTTTTTATCTGCGCTACTCATATTTATCGACTACCTTAATCCCCAATATATTCGTAAACCGACCTTAAGGATTGTCAATTACACTTTTCAATATCCCAAAACTTTGCCATTTCAGTTTTTGATCCTGAATAAAAGTTTGGAGGTTGTCGCGGGGGAGCCTTTCGTTTTACAGGTCCAACTAATCGGCAAAAATTTACCTTCTGATGTTTATTTTGTTAGTCAAGGAGGTCGTATAAAAATGGATAAAGAATCTGAAACAAACATATTCAGTTTTGCGCTTCCACCCATTACGAGTCCTTTGATGTTTCAATTTGAAGCGGCAGAAAATTTTTCTGAGCCTCAAACCATTCAGATTATTCACCGACCCGGTATTGAGAAGACCACGATAACGATTGAATTTCCTGCTTATACGCATAGACCCATAGAAAAGTTGAACCAATTACTTCCTCTACAAATTCCGGAAGGCTCAAGAGTTCATTGGGAAATTTCAACAATTGATGTGAAAAAGGCCAGTATTTTATTAGGCCAAAAGTCTCCTAAAATTGATTTCAAAAAAAATAGGTTGTTTACCAATGATGAATTTTCAACACAATTTTTTGAAAATTCAAGCTATCAAATACTCTTATCGAATGAACATTTTGCAAGCCAAAAAACGTCTATAATCCCCATTAATGTTATTAAAGACCAGTACCCTAAGATCGAAACTCAAGTAATAGAAGATACTTTATATTATCGTTTTTTAATCTTTAAGGGAGAAGTAAATGACGATTATGGGCTTAATCAGGTGGCTTTAAAATATCAAATTAGAGGGGATAAAGAGGCCAATTGGAAAACAGAATTTGTTCGGAATATAGCTATACCAACGGGCAAAAAAGAACTTGATTTTAGATTTTTAATTGGCCTAGATTCTCTAAAATTACAGCCAGGAGCCCAATTGCGTTATTATTTTGAAGTGTATGATAATGACGGAATTCATGGACCTAAAAAAACGAAAACAAACCAACAAGTATGGGAATTCCCTGAATCAAAGCAATTAGCCAAAAAATCAGATGATCGATTTGTGGAATTGGAAAAGAATATATCATCAAGTATTCAGAAGGCTCAAGAAATAAAGAAGGAATTGACCGATGCGATGAATCGGCTTAAATTAGGGAAAGACATAAATAACATAATGCTTGAGGAGGTCTTAGCAAAGGAAAAAGAATTGAAAAAGGCCTTGGATGATTTGAGGGACCAACAAGAAAAGTGGATGGGTCAACAATTTAGTTTTCAAAAGCCAACGGATCTTTGGATCCAAAAAATGGAAAATTTGCAAAAGCTTATTGACCAAATTCAAACCTCAGATTTAACTAAAGGGGCAGATGATTTATTCAAAAACTTGCAAAAAGAATTGCCTAGCAATTGGCAGAAAAATTTAGAACAAAAACAATCCCTCAATAAAAATAGAGAAAAGGAATTGCAAAGGTTGGAGCAGTTTTATAAAGACTTGAAAATTGATAAAATGATGGAGGAGTCCATTCAAGATCTAAATGAATTGAGTCAAAAACAAAGTAAGTTGGCTGAGGAGCCTACCCTCAATCAAGCGGCACAAAAGGAAATTAATCAAGAATTTAAGGAACAAGAAAAGGCGATTGATAATCTTGAAAAAGAAATGAATTTAGATTCAAAAGAATTTGATGGCTTGGAGGAAGAGATTGAAAAGTCGATGGATAATGCGGAAGAATTAATGAAAAACAAATCCACCAATAAAGCCAAAACGGCCCAGAAGAAATCAGCGGAGGGGCTTAAAAAATTAGCTAAAAAACTGGAAGATAAACGCATGAGTGAGGAGAGTAATGCGCTTGATTTGGAGGTAAACCAATTAAGACTCTTGTTGGACAATTTGTTGCAAATTTCTTTTGAACAGGAACGTGTTATGCTGGATTTTCGTCGTTTGCGTGAAGGAAGTCCGGCTTTAAAATCAGCATCTCAGATGCAAAATAAGATTGCTGAAACAGCATTTATTTTGGAAGATAGTTTGATTAGCTTAGGAAAAAAAGTAATGCCTTTGTCTCAATTGATCACAAGAGAAACAACTGAAATGCACAATCGATTGAATGAGGCCACTAATATGATGAAGGAACGTAAATGGCCTTTAGTTCAGGCTAGGCAGCAACAATCAATGGCTTCAATTAATAAATTGGCTGTGATGCTTTCGGATTTATTGCAGCAATTGCAAAACCAACAGATGCAAATGAAACCTGGTAAAAAGGGGAAGGGAAAGCAAAAGCCTCAGGGTTCCTGGGCGGCACGCCAACAAAAACTAAATCAGAAAGCCAGAGAAAGTCGGTCCGATAAGCAGGGCCCCATGAGTGAGGATATGATAAAAATAGCTCAAGAACAGGCGCGACTCCGACAAGAATTAGAAGAAAAATTACAAGATATTCAGGGCAGACCCGGCTCCGAAAATATAGAGAAAAGCTTAAAGGACCTCATTAAAAATATGGAAAAAAATGAGACTGATTTTGTTAACAAACGCCTTAATCAAGAATTACAAAAAAGGCAAGATTTAATGCTTCCCATTTTATTGGAATCCGAAAAGGCTTTAAAAGAGCAGGGAGAAGATCCGAAAAAAGAATCAAAAAATGCGCTCGAAAAATTTCGCGAAAGTCCACCGCCCAATTTGTTACCTTACCTGAAGAAATTAGAAGAAAATAGATCTTTGTATCAGCGAAAGCCAGTTGACCTAAAACCAACCTACCAAGAAAAAGTGCTGCGCTATTTAAATCAATTTAACTAGTCGCCTTCTTTTTATAAATAGGGACCGTGCTGCAAGGCTCTCCAAAAAACAAACTTTTTACAATAGGCTGCAATAATGTAGTAAGCCTTACATAAGAATCGGTAGGCACCGATTCTTTAGAACAGCCTTTCACGACCACTCGGCCCTCTTTGTAGGTATCCAAATTTAACGCTAATAAGGATTTTGTAAATAATTCTTTTTCTAAATCTTCTAAACTTCCATGAACAATGGTTGCGGCAAATGGGGCCATCTGCGCACTTATTAACATGAAAGCCCACGTCGGGATGATGGCATCACTTGAACATGAAATGGCCACATGCTTTCCTTGATATTGATTCCAGGCATGATCCCCTAGAAAAGCTCTAAAATCTTTCTCTTTAAGCACCAAATCCATAAACAACAAAGGCTTGATGTCGAAAAATATGCGCTCTCCAGGAATTCGGATGGTTTCTAAATCCAATTGAATCAATCCGCTTTGGGCTACTTTATTTTCAATCGTATTCTCCATTAGATGTATTTTTTTTGTGACTTCTGTCCCATATATTCCTTCAAATAATCGGGTTCAATAGTAACTATATTTTCAAATTTTTTGTTCAAATAAGCCTCATAGGCTAATTTTCCCATGTGTATCGCCTCAGGATAAGGGTTATCTAATTCAAAGGTAAACGAGTGATTTGGCAATGAGTCCTTACATTTTTGTGCCCCATGTCCAAAAATTACCGCGCTTTTTTCTTGGTATGCAGCAAAAGAAAAATCATCTAAGATTAATGCATTTGCGGGTTCAAGTTCTTGTAAATCGTGGGTATAGACTGCTGTATAAACTTCCATCCTCCTGGCATCCATGACGGGAATCAGTATTTCATGCTCTTTTGAATCAACGTATCTAGCCGCTAGTATTTTTAAGGTAGAAACAGCGATGAGTGGTTTATCAAGTCCAAAGCAAAGGCCTTTAGCCGTAGCTAAGCCAATCCTTAATCCCGTGTAGGATCCGGGGCCAATCGAAATCGCTATCCCAACTAGCGAGCTAAGTTTGGTGGCAGCTTTTTTAATAGCGTCCTCAATAAGCAATGTTAATTGTTTCGCGTGTGCACCTTCTTCTTCACTTTGCGTGGCGGCGATTAATCTGCCTTGGTCATGCAGCGCCACGGAACACAGTTGGGAAGAAGTTTCGATGCTTAATATGAGACTCATTTAATTTTTTTGGCTAGGATTGCTTGGAATTTTTCAGGCTGATTAAATAAGTTCAAACTTTCTAAAATAACGGGATCCTTTGAAAAAGACCATTTATTTACCCCTTTTTGTAAATAATAATGCAGGATAATTTCTTGCTCAATCAACGAAATAATTTCTTGCTTATGGGCTAAAAGTTCTTTGGTCGTAGACGAGCTCCACTCTGATTTCAAGGCCGACATACTCGCTTCTAAACTTGCATAGGCTTGGTCTTTTTTAGCTAGGTCAATCGCTATTCGCACTTGTTTTTCCACCGGACTTTCGTAAATAAATTTTTGGTTTTTAAGCCAATTTTGAAAATCATTCATGTCATTTTCTGAAAAAACGAAGGATTCCGCGCTTGCAATTTTAGGATGATTTTTTTGATAATGACAGGCATATAAAAAAATCATATGCTGTTTCATGAGCGCTTGCGTAAAACTTGAAGACATGAGGTCCTTGCCAATGAGGATATCGGGTAGAATTCCTCCGCCGTCGACAACCGTTCTTCCATTTTGCGTTTTAAAAGATTTGATGGATGAGTCTTTGTAAGCGATGGCTTGGCCATCAGAATTTTTATGTTGGTAGTCAATCGCCTGAATGCAACGTCCACTAGGGATGTAATATTTGGCTGTTGTGATTTTCATTTTTGTTCGGTAGGGTAGATCTCTGGTCACTTGGACAAGCCCCTTTCCGTAACTTTTTTTACCTATCAAAACGGCTCGGTCGTAATCTTGCATGACGCCTGCCACAATCTCGGCCGCGGAGGCAGAATGGCCGTTGATTAATATAATGAGTGGAATTTCTGAGTCGAAATTAGCATTCAATGCCGTATACGTTTTATTCCATTCTTCTACTTTTCCTCTGGTTTCTACAATCTTGGTTTCTTTGGCTAAAAATAAATTACAAATATCAACCGCCTGTGTTAGCAAACCACCTGGATTTTCACGGAGATCTAAAATTAATTTTTGCATCCCCGCTTGTTTCAACGTAGACAATGCTGTCTTTAGTTCTTTGGTGGCCGAAGCATTAAATTCTTCTAATGAAATATATCCTACACCCGGCCGAATGATGCCAGAATAAATGACATTATTAATCTGAACGGTTTCCCGATTTAAATGAATGGTTTTTGGCGTGCTTTCCTCAATTTTTAAAACCGAAATATCTAAGGAAGTACCAGCCTGTCCTTTTAATAGTTTGGAAGGTTCAGCCTCTGGGGTATCCGATATTTTAATGCCATTCACAGAAATTAATTGGTCGCCAATACCCAACCCGGCTTTTGACGCAGGACTGTTTTCATCCACATAAGCAACACGGTATTCTTCATTAATCTCAGCTAAAACGATACCAATTCCTTGGTATTTTCCTGTGGTCATCGTCATAAAATCCTCCAATTCATCCTCAGGATAATAAACGGTATACGGATCAAAACTTTTCAAAAGGGCATCGATCGATGTTTTAACAGCTAGATTTGGGTTTACGTCATCTACATAAAATTTATTCAATTCTTTGAATACGGAGGCGTACAAATCTAAGTTTTTAGCTATGTCAAATAGGCGCTCGCCAGGCCTGCTAAAGGAAAATCCAATTAAGCTACTCAATGCGATTAACCCAACAAAAGCCACTCTAAGATATTTTTGACTAAACTTCATTTTTTAGATTTTCATTTTTTGTAAATGCAGTAAAAATTTGATGCATTTTTTTTTGAATTAATTCAAACGATTCTATATCAGTGCCAATATAAATAAATCCCATTATATCAGGTAATTTATTGTAGGCTAATCCTTGAAATTCAGGTTTAGTTAATCGATACGCTTCCCTTGTTCTTCGCTTGATTAAATTGCGATCTACGGCCTTCTTGAATTTTCTTTTGGGAACCGAAATTAAAATTTGTGGAGATTCGGACTTTACATCACTGGAACGATACAAAACTCGAAAAGGATAGAAAAATCGTTGTGACACAATTTGACTATCCTTTTGAAATAAAGAATCGATTATTTTTTTTTGCGTTAACCGCTCAGATTTTGGGAAAGTGAATTTCACGGCAAGAATACTTTTTTAAGCAACAGCGAGCCAGAAATCAGCCTTTCTTAGAATTATGGCTTATTTTCCTCTCTTTTCGTCAGAAACTGAAAGCTTATGACGTCCTTTTGCGCGACGCGCAGTTAAAACACGACGACCATTTGCAGTCGACATGCGCTCACGGAAACCATGCTTATTCTTCCTTTTTTTAACCGAGGGTTGGAAAGTTCTTTTCATTTCTATTAATTATTAAATCCCCAACAGTTTCGAATTGGGTTTGCAAAGGTACGAAAATTTATATTTTATTCAAGTGTTCATTGAAAAAAAAATCTGAGGCACAGGGGAAGGGGAAAACAATGCGATGATTTTCTATCTTTGTTCTTTAATATTTGAATTTGAAAGTCTCCATCCTTACTGTCTCTTATCAATCGGCTGCTACCCTTAGGCAGACCATAGAGAGCGTATTGGCCCAAGATTACCCGAATGTAGAATATTGGGTCATTGATGGTGGATCTACTGATGGGAGTTTAGAAATTTTGAAATCTTTTGGTTCATCCATCCATTTTATATCTGAAAAAGATGCGGGAATTTATGATGCGATGAACAAGGGCTTAAAATTAATTCAAGGGGATGTCATAGGGATGATTGGCGCAGATGACTTTTATCCGTCTAACGATGTCATAAGTTCTGTTGTTGCTACCTTTGAATCAAACCAAGTGGATGTGGTGTATGGCGATAAGCAATATGTAAATCCTGAAAATCCACAAAAGATTGTTCGTTATTGGACGGCAGGGGCATATCAAGAAAAACAATGGCTTTACGGTTGGATGCCTCCGCATTTGTCTTTTTATATTAAAAAGTCTTCGGCGGATAAAAACGGTCCTTATAGAACGGATTTTACATGTTCGGCAGATTACGAATGGATGCTCAGAGCATTGTATAAGAATAAAATGACAGCTTTGTATTTGCCAAAGGTTTTAATGACCATGCGCAATGGGGGCACAAGTACGGCCTCATTTAAGCACCGCATCATTGCAAATACGGAAGATCGAAAAGCTTGGTCATTGAATCATTTACATCCATATTGGTTTACCTTAGCTTTGAAGCCACTGCGTAAAATTTTCCAATTATTTAAAACTAAGCAATGAGAGTAGTATTATTAACACAGGATGATCCGTTTTTTTTACCAAAGGCCATTAAAAAATTGCACGCGGGAATGCCTGAGGATATCGAATGGGTAGGTACAGTGCTTTTTGAGGTTTCTCCTTTTGGTAAAAGAGAATCATTTTTTGCCAAAATGAAAAAGACTTTGGAAGTTTTTGGTTTAGAATTTTTCATCTATTTTTCTCTCAAATTTATCAAGTCAAAATTGACGCCTGGGCATTCGGTAAAGGCTGTGTTGAGGCAAGCCTCTGTACCACTATTTACCTTGGAGGGGTCTATAAATTCTCCAGAAAACTTAAAAATACTATCAGATCTTAAAGCGGATTTATTTGTGTCTATTGGCGGAAATCAGGTATTTAAAAGAGCGCTTTTGGATATACCGACCCAAGGGACCATCAATCTTCATACCGCTTTATTGCCTAAGTATCGAGGCTTAATGCCCTCTTTTTGGGTATTAAAGAATCAAGAAAAATATACTGGGGTTTCTGTATTTTTTGTGGATGAGGGCATTGATTCTGGGCCAATCGTCGTGCAAAAAAAAGTGGAAATTGCGGGAAGAACTCAGGAGGAACTCATCGAGTACACGAAAGATTTAGGCATGGATTGTATTTTAGAATCCATGATTTTAATTCGAGACAAATCCTACACACTGATCCCAAACCCACAGGAGGAATTAACTTACTTTTCATTTCCTAGTCGGCAAGACGTAGTTACTTTTAAAAAAAATGGAGCCCTATTTTTTAGGTGGATATAAATGACAATTTTAACTTTTGATATCGAAGAGTGGTTTCATTTGTTAGATCATCCTAGTACGAGGACAGAGGAAGATTGGGCTAAATTCCCATCCAGGATTCATGAAAATGTAGATCGAATTTTAGAAATGCTTGTTCGAAACAATCAAAAAGCGACTTTTTTTTGTTTAGGTTGGGTCGCAAGAAAATATCCCGAAATCATCAAAAAAATAGCCGAATCTGGCAACGAAATAGCGACGCATTCTGATTTGCACCAATTGGCTTACCAACAAAATAGAATTGCTTTTGCAGAAGATTTAAAACGGTCTATAGAAAGCTTAGAAGGTATTACAGGGAAGAAAATTAGAGCTTATCGTGCTCCTGGATTTTCATTAATGGAATCAAATAAATGGGTATTTAGTGAGTTGATCAAGCAAGGAATCGAAATAGATTGCTCGATATTTCCTGCGAAAAGAGCGCATGGTGGCTTTGCTAATTTTGGCCAACAAGAACCTTGCTGGGTTGATTTGGATGGATATAAACTCAAGGAATTCCCCATCAATGTTACTTCCATGCTAGGTCTGCCTGTTATCTTTTCAGGAGGGGGTTATTTCAGGTTGTTACCTGATACCATTTTGGCAAAACTTTGGGACCAGCAAAAATATGTCATGACTTATTTTCACCCTAGGGACTTTGACGCGGGCCAACCGATGATCCAGGATTTGAGTATGATTCGCAAGTTTAAATCTTATTATGGCCTAGCGAGGGCATTATCTAAATTAGAGCGGCTGATGAGCGGCCGAGACTTTATTGATTTAGTCGAAGCAGACCAACAAGTAAACTGGGAAAAAGCTCGAACCGTATATTTATAAAAAAAGCCTTCAGAAATGAAGGCTTTTTTTATGTATAAAGTTTTAAAGTCCTTAAACTTTGATTTCTACGTCTACTCCTGAGGGCAATTCTAATTTCATCAATGCATCTACTGTTTTTGCAGATGATGAAAAGATGTCAATTAAACGCTTGTAAGTACACAATTGAAATTGCTCACGCGCTTTTTTGTTAACGTGTGGGGATCTTAAAACAGTGAATTTTTCGATTTTTGTTGGCAATGGAATCGGGCCAGAAACAACAGCACCCGTAGCTTTAACAGCTTTTACAATTTTTTCTGCTGATTTGTCCACTAACGTGTGATCAAATGATTTCAGCTTAATTCGAATTTTTTGATTCATATAATTTGGTTCATTAAGTGAATGAATAACGAAAGAACCATTAACTCCGTTAGACATGGTATTTATACTGCAAATATAGGCGGATTAATCCTGATTCCCAAATAATTAAAATTTTTGTCTTTGAATTGCTATGGCTAATTGGCTTTCAAATGGCTTGATATTTGCCTTGAACATTTCAGGATTTATTTGTTTCAGTGAATTCATGGCTTCTTTGGCATACTCGATTTCGCCTATTTCTAATGCTTGGAATGCGTAAAGCGGATAAAATTCAGGTACTTCTTTGTTCCATCTTAAAGCGGCTAAACTTGCATCATATGCTTCTTTTTTACTCAGAAATGGAATCGCATTCTTCAAGGTATTTAATTGGAATGGATATTTTTTTACTGCCAACTTGGCCCCCAATGTATTTAAAATTTTTGGACTTGTTGTGGGAATTAAAGATGCGTGATGCCAAAAATCGAGTAAAGATTCAAGACCTTGTGTTTGATCCATAGGTTGAACATCTATAAATAGAGCGATTTTTTCTAAAGAACTTAATGGGTCACCGTGAAAATAATCTTGCATCGCCTCGGCTAATTTGATTTCAGGAAATAGGGTTAAAATTTTTGTATTCTTGGCCATTTCGTGAATGGGTAGTGAATTTTGTTTTTCCTTGAAGTATGGAATAGAATTGTAAATCATAGCTAGATCCCTGACATCTACTCTTGGCTTGAACGTACTATCTACAGACTTTGAATCCATTCGTTGATTTCTTAGAATACCAATGGCCCATAAATTCGCTAAAATGGCTGGATCTCGGGTAGTTGGATCGGTATCAGGCAAGATTGTTTTTTTATGGTATTTGGCTATAATGTAAAGAAAATTAGCCCTTGTTAAAGCAGATTCACGATCGTATTCAAAAGCTTTCTGATGATAATAAACCGATGAATCTAATTGATTTAATTTTTCAAAAGTATAGGCTAATTGGCTTATGATTTCAATGCTTTCTGGCATTTTTTGATGAGCGCTTTGCAAGGCAAATAAAGATTCGAATAGGTGATTTTCATTCTGGTAAATATTGCTCAATGCTATAGCAATTTTCTCATTAGGGAATTTTACTTGGCTTGTCGACAAATAATACGCTAATTCCTCTATTTTATTTTCTTGGTAGGCGATGCGGGCTAAACTTGTATTGCTTTTGGCATTAAGTTTACTGTGAATCAAACCTTGTTTATAGTTGATCTCGGCGAGAAAAGGGTCCTTTAAAATTTGAGCTAATTCACCGTCGGCATTGTATTTTGCCGCTGTCACTTGGTGATAAGCTCCTCCATTTAAAGCAAAAACAAAAGCAGAGCCTAAAATTAAAACCCCGATAAATAAAATATAGGTAGGTAGGAATTGGGGTTTGTCTACTACCTTATATATCGGCAAATTTAACTTTATCAAACCGTTGAAATTCCTGATGATAAACAATGGAAATAAAACGAGCATGATTAATTGGCATATTAAGCCCCACGTTTCTATCGCCCTAATTCCAGGATCATTAGAGGTATAGAGCATTAATAAGGCAGTTGATAAGCTTAAAAAGGCTAATCCCAAAACCAATGAACTGTCCTCTTGTTTTTTGTGCTTTTGAAAAAGACCTAGAAAGATGCTTGAAATCCAAAAAACAAAACTAGGGATATAGGCTTTTGCCTGAAAATTACCAATCAAATGGCCAAAACTGAAAATTAGGTTTACGGCATAGAAACCAAAAAGAATCAGCCATTTTTTTTGACTTTCTTTTTTAGTCGACGAATGACCCAATTGTAATAAAAACAGGCATATCGTATTCGAAAAGAGAATAGTTATTAAAAATAAACTAATAATTCCAAGCCAAATCCATTGGGAAAAGAGCACTTCATAAAACGTTTCAATGGGCTGTTCGGCATTTTTGACTAATATGATGGCTAACCAAAGCAAAATTCCTGATAAGATAAATAGCCATGATATGTTAGACCATATTTTAAAACGTATGATTAAATAGCTAATTCCGATCGAGGAAAAAATGAAAAATAGGAGGAATGGGACCTTGGATAGCTCAACAGGGAAAAACACATAATGTTGCCGAATTAAAAAAAGGGTGGAGCTTAACTGGCCCAATGAATTTTGGTCTATAACTCCTTGAACTGGAATTAATTCACTGGCAATTTGCGTATTAAAAATAGGCATACCCTCCAAAAAAAAATAGCTTAGGCACGCGATTCCGAGACCATTTAAAAGAAGAAAGCCCCAGGTATTAAAAGTGAATGGTTGTTTGCTCAATGATTTAATTTAAGATAATGTGCAATTGGAAATTTAAATTTCAGCATAAACTTTAATTCATTCAAAGAAATAGGCTGATTTTGTATAAAAATAGCAAAAAAATCCAAACGGGAGTTTTGGTAATTGGAATTTACAGACTAATTTTGCATTCCGAAT
>Ga0214919_10005140_pt1 | contig 18724 bp, 34 predicted proteins | sample LL1503_MetaG_FD_177994 | JGI IMG/M metagenome (GOLD analysis project Ga0214919, IMG submission 177994) | Freshwater microbial communities from Lake Lanier, Atlanta, Georgia, United States - LL-1503 | ecosystem: Environmental > Aquatic > Freshwater > Lake | place: USA: Georgia | collected...
TGATCAAGGACAATCATTAAACATTATGATTCCACCAAATACCAAACCAAAGGAAGTGAATGAACTCATGATTTTCGCATGGGAACAAGGAATTAAATCATTATACTATCAACGTAGTGCAAATCCCGCCCAAGAGCTTTCTAGACAAATATTAAGTTGTCAATCATGTCAAGCATAGATTTAAATATATACATTAATAAAATGTATGGTTCTTATACAATTAAGAAGTTTGTAGAATTTCGCAATTATAAAAAAAGCAGATGTCCTGTATATGAGTGTTTATGCGAATGTGGTAAAATAAAAAACGTAGGTTTATGGGATCTAAAAAGAGGAACATCCAATTCTTGCGGATGTTCAAGAATTAAATCCGCAATAAAAAAATTTAAAAAAACTGGACCACAAAAAGTTATAAAAAATTATAAACATCATGCGAATAAAAGAAATTATTTATTTAAACTAACCGATGAAGAATCCATTAAACTAATTGAAAGCAAATGTCATTATTGCGGAACCTTACCCAAAAATACTATAAAATCTTTTAATAATCACGCAAAATATAAATATAACGGAATAGATAGAATTGATAATAAAAAAGGATATATGATAGATAATTGTGTATCATGTTGTTATCAATGTAATCGATGTAAATCGGATTTATCTTATGATGAATTTAAAAATTGGATTAAAAAGGTTAATGATAATTTAAATTTATAAATATTTCCACATGCGAATCTTAATATGAAAATAAAACTACTAGCATCAAATGCTAAAGTCCCACAGAGATCCAACGAGTGTGCCGCAGGGTATGATCTATTCTCACTATACAATTATACACTACATCCTCATCAGAGATTACTAGTTCAGACTGGGATTGCAATGGAAATTCCAGACGGGTATTATGGTAGAATAGCACCTCGTTCTGGTCTTGCTATGAAAAAAGGAATTGATATCATGGCCGGAGTTATTGATTCTGATTATAGGGGGGAACTTGGGGTTCTACTTTTAAATACAGATCCAGAAAAGGTATTTTATATTGAATCTGGTGATAAAATCGCTCAGATTGTTTTTGAGAAATATTATTCATTTGATATTGAGGTGTCGGATGAAATATCAAAAACATCTAGAGGTGATGGTGGATTTGGTTCAACTGGTAGATAAATAGTGTAAATATATTATAATATGTATTCTAATCAAAAAGATCAAATTAATTTGGAGCAAGTATATATCAATATACATAATGACGAAGTGGTAGAAGAAGGTATATCGGGTCCTGCTCCGATTGACTCTATGGATCAACTCATAAACGGTGTAGGAGCTGTAGGAGTTGCAGGAGCCGCTTTAATATTATTACCTCCTATGCTTAAATACTTAAAAGCTAAATATGGTAATACTCTTAATATTGATAATCTTAAATCTAAATTAGAAACATTTTTAAATAATCCAGAAATACAAAAAGATGCAGAACATCATGGGTTAGATTATGTTAAAAGTTTTGTCGTGGGTCATGTGAAAAATATTTTTGGTCAACAAAATAGTAATAATGATGCCGCTGGTGATATTAATAAAATTTTTCCAGATAAAAACGATCAATCACTTTTAACTAAAGCAAAAAATACTTTTGACAATTTAACAAAAACTATTTTATTAAATAAGGGTAAAAGACAAGAACAAGAGAGAATACAACAGAGAGTCGGAATATCAGGTTTAGTAAACCGAGGCGAAAATAGGATTACTCCAAAAATATAAAAATATATGGCGGGAAAAGGCGATAAACCAAGACCAGTAAATAAAAAAATATACAACAATAATTTTGACAATATTGATTGGAATAAAAAAAGTATTGAGGTTAAATTACCCATTAAACAACACCTCGGTAAAAAAAGTTTTAAATATTAATTAATTTGATGAGAAATATAGAGAGTTGTATTTATAAAGAAAACGGAACTTTTTTTGTCGATCTGGATAAATGGAAACGTATTTCTGATATATCGTTACAGATTGGTGACATGTTTTCATTTACGTTAGATAATGTAAAATATTCCACGAAGGTATTAGCCGTTAATTATACGGATGCTACTTTAAAAATACTATAAATATACTAATTAATTCTATAAATATAGAATAATGTATACTTTAATTAATAATTTATCAACAGCACCAGACAATTGTAATATAGGTTATAATAATTCTTGGTTGCTCGTAGACAATAATGCCGATAGAGATTTATATGCTCAGGCATCATATATTACTAATTTTAAAGATATTAACATTAGTTTATCGGCATCAAATCTCTCTATTGGAAATGTTCATATAGCGGATCATACTACAGGATTAAATGCGGACGTTGTTAATGTTGGTATTGGTTCCGGTGCATTACGAGTTATAACCCAAGACTTAGAATCAACTGAAGATGATGTAACAATTGGAGATCGATTAGGTAATTTCGCATCAGTTCATCAATCACTGAGCGCATTAAAGGTTTATGTTACAAATTCTACATTAACCTATATACCTTATTCTTATACACTATGCGAAACGAGAACAACAGGAAATCCATCATTTACACCCAAACAAATATTGATAACTAATTTATCTAATTCTGATGTTAATGTAAATTTAACACTGACTAGTGGATTATCATGTAACATTCCAGTAGGAAAAGAAACTAGTGTAAATCATGCTGTGACTTTAAATTTAGCGGTTTCTACTGTTAATAACTATAACGGATGTTCAATTAACTTTTTTGCATAAAAAAATATAAGTATTAGCATGTTTGCTTTAATAGTTGGACTTGCTGCTTTAATAATTGCGTCGTGTGCTGCTTTTTTTTCCGTGCAAGGATTGGCTACCTTATATGCTGGAAAATTTATATCAGTATGTATAATGACGGGTGGTTTAGAATTTGGTAAATTAATTGCTGCTAGTTATCTACATAGATACTGGGATAAAACATCATTCTTATTAAAAACATATTTAATAATAGCAGTTATTACATTAATGGGTATTACCTCTTTAGGTATATTCGGGTTCCTTACTTCCGCATATCAAGAAAATCATTCTAAGGTTGAAATCGTAAATATTAAACAATCAACTTTAGAATTAAAAAGATCAAACATTTCTAATGAAATAATATCTTTAGATAAAAGAATACAAGTTTTAAATGATGTTAGATTGAAACAAGAACAAAGAGTAATTGAATCTGGAAATTATAAAGCACCGAGAGATCAAGCATACGCAGCAATAGAAAAATCTAATATTGAAATAAAAGAAATACAACTAAAAGTAGAAGAAGATCGAAAAAATATTTCGTCTATAGATGAGGAATTAATACATTTAAAAACTCAAGAATCATCATCTACCGATATAGGAACATTAAAATTTGTTTCTCAATTATTTAATAAAGATATTTCAACAATAGTAAAATGGTTTACTATTTTAATAGTATTTGTTTTTGATCCGTTAGCGATTTCTTTAGTTCTTGCTTACAATAATATAATTACAAATAAAAAAACTGATAATCTATTATTGGACCAGAAAGATCAAGCTACGGAAGAACTAATAGAAACCCCAACCGAAGGACCCACGATAAAAAATATATTTAAAAAAAGTTTAACTCCCATCAAAGTAAAATATCAAGACATACATAAATAACATACTATGAATTACTCTCCACACAAAAGAAATTATAGAGATTATATAGAATCTGAAGTTGAAAAAACTATGACAAATTTGGATTTACAGTATAAACCAAAAGATGGATGGTTGAAAACTTTTTTTAAAAAAATTATTAAACGGTGTAAGTCTTTCCTAATGTGGAAATAGTTGCTGTTTTATTTTCAACTCTTACTTGTTCCATAGCATAACTCGATCCGTTTAACGAAACGATACAGAATCCATTCTGCCAATTTGGGGCGGAACTATATACAGGTGATAGATCACAAGCACATCCATTCTCCCAAGCATAAATCTGAGAATCTTTTCTAGACCCAATAGATGGAATACGTTTAGCCGTTGCACCAAACCGATGAGTATGGTTATGAATAATAGAAGTCATCCATTTATCCATATGAGCTTGCGCAGAATATCCACCATTTTTTCTCACAATATCTCCATGCAAAACAATAAGATTATTTGTCAGTTCTACATAATCCACTAATTCAACAGATGATTTAAATTCACCTAAGAAAACGTTGCTGTATGATAATTGATCTATTACATCTGGTAAACATGCCAGTTCACCAATTCTATCACTCAAATATCTAAACCATCTACCGGTTAGGTCATTACCACTATGATTCGCATTAGTTTCTAAAATTTTAGCACCATTAGAAATGTTAACAAGTTCAGTTAAAAACTTATGATATTCAATTCTTTCATCTAAAAGAGAATAGTTAGTACGTATATCTTTTGGGTATCGAGAGATAGAAAACATATCCAACGTGTCACCATTTAATATAATGGTTTTGGGTTGCAATTCTCGAATAGTTTCAAAGAAAATATCAATAGTCGGTTTATGTTGACATGGAAAATGCATATCTCCAATAATCACACAATAATCAGAAAGATTTCCAGTAACCTTTGATTTATCAACGCAACATTTAATTGGAGCTAAATTTTTCAAAAAATCTAAAACTTCTTCTTTTTCAGAATTATTAGTATTTCTTGATAGGTTGTTATTAATAAAACCTGTTGGGTTTACCTTAGCTCTAGATACATCATGATACCAATATCTAGCTGTTGTTTTTCCAATTTTTAGCATATCTGCTATTTCTCGGAATGAGTATCCCTCATTATGAAGGCGTTTTACTGTTTCAGGAGTTTTTGTATCCATGTTCTATATTGTTATACTATTATTTTTAAAAAATGTCAAGCGTATTGTCATTTTTTATAGTAAATATAATTATACTCATGAGCGAAAACGTCAACTTAGAATCTGAAAAAGAAGAAGTAAAGAATGAAGATATTAGTTATTTACCAAAAATACATCCAGCCATAATGGGTACACTTTTAAAAGGTGTTTTGGGATTTTTTGCATTTATTTGTATTGGATATTATACTCTTTGGTTATCGAGTAACTATGTAAAAAAAGAAACTTTTGATGCATACACAACCAAACAGGATCAAATATTAAATTCTCGATTTGATATTATACAAAATAAATTAGAAGTTATACTAAACCAACAAATTATAACAACGGAACAGTTTAAAAATTTAAATGTAATATTAACTACACAACAAAAATCACTAGATAATTTAAATGATCGTCTTACGTTTTTAGAACGAAATTATTTTAAACCCCACTTGGATTCAATATCCCAAAAATAATTTTAAATATCAATATACTTTTTGTTGACTTATTTTAAAAAAGATATACACTAGTATTAGTGAAAAAGATTACTAAACCAGCGGAGAAAGAAGAAGCTGTGTATTATTCAGATTTCTCTGGAAAATGTTTCGGAGATTTTAATGCTCCTGTTCAATTGAAAATTGAATTTAATTACGGGTCTATTTACGATGGTTCCAAGTTTACTTTTGATTTAGATGATAACGACATTGCGGATGTATTGTTTATGTTGAAAGGAAAATTAAGCAATGAAACAAAGAAAGATTTAAAACAAAGATTTGTTGCTCTTAATGATCAATATGATCAAAATGTACAAGACAGAGATTGGACCAATTGTGATTATATTTGCAACGAAAAACACTTATTGGTTAGATTAATTTAGAAAAAATAAAATTATGGGAATGTTTGATGATATTACATGTAAAAACGAATTACCACTAAACGAAGAACTAAAAGCTCTTCCAATTAAGTGGGATGAAATTGGTTTTCAAACCAAAGACCTCGAAAATTGTCTACTACATTACACTATTTCAGAAGATGGACGCTTACTAGAGCATGTTGTGGAGAAAGAATATGTCCATTATACAGAAGAAGAGAAAAAATCAAAAGATCGTCGTCCTTGGGATTTTTACAAAGATGTAAAAATAACAAATGAGTATGATAAAGAAATTCATCATCATGGTATTATTAATTTTTACACCAATGTAGATTATACCGACGAAGAAGAGTTCTGGGTAGAGTTCAATGCATATTTCATTTACGGTAAACTTGATAGAATTGAGTTATTCAAATGCGATAAACAAAAATCCGGAAAGGTTTATCATAAAGAATGGGAAGAGAAAAGAAAGATAGAAGCTAAAAAACTTTGGAATAGAATAAAAAAAGCACTTTATTATGTTGGTTGGGGATGGTTTTGGAATAAGATGTCAAGATATTGTTATAAATTGTCTAGTTTATTTTCTAAAATTCAAATGCTGATTATTAGAAATTTAATGTAATGGATTACGAAAAATTTAAAATTATCATTGAGGGGTTAGAAAAAGTTAGTGAAAGGTCACATTCTATATACAAATTAGGTGTAAATTTGATAGATTATGATGAACTGTATCAAAATATTATTACTAATCTATTAAATTCTGTGTTTGATAAAGAAGGTAAAGATTGGATTGACTGGTATCTTTATGAAAGAATTGGTTTCACAAACAATGTAAATCTCGCTAATGACAAAGACGGAAATGAAATTTGTTATGATATCCCTTCACTATGGGAAGAAGTTAAAAATAATTTAAAATGAAAAAAACATTAGAACCAACAGATGATCTGTGTGTAAAATTCACAGATGAAGAATTAGTAGAGCTTAACATTAAAAAGGGAGATAAATTTTCCATTCATGAAAGTGAAGATGGAATCGTTCTTAAAAAATATGAAGAATTGGATCTTGATTTATCAGAATTTCCTAGAGAAACTTTAGAGTTTATTATTGTGGAATCTAATAGATTGGATCTTACTATTTCTGATTTTTTTGAACATGTCTTTAAAAAAGCAATGATAAATGAATAAAATTGAATTATAAAAGGTAAATATATTATACAGCTATGAATAGAAAAGATTTAAAAACATTGTCAGAATCATACGGAAGAATTTTTGAAAATACAATTTCCGGATTACTTAATAATCAGTCTGAGGATGAGATTAATGGAATGGATCGTGATCATTCCAATTTAGAAGTACCAGTTCCACAAGAATCACCTTCTAATATTTCTATTGGTATATCAGGTAATGATGGAGAAGAACAATACGAAGGCGGATGTTCCGAAACTAATGAAATGAATATAACCAAACTCAAATCTCTAATAGCTCATTCAAATAAAGTTCTTAGTATGTTAGAGGGCGGTAAAGAAGTAGATCCTTGGATGACTGATAAAATTACAGTTGCTTCCGAATATATTTTAGACGTATCTAACGTACTTGAATTTGGAAATTAAACGAGTTTATAAATTTCACCTCTAAGATCAAAAGAATCTTTTACAACCTTTTTAGGTGATTTCTTTTTATTAAGGAATTTTTTAATTTCTTTTTTTGGCATTTCTTTAGCTACTTCTTTTGCTTTTTTGCTAATTCCTTTTTGACCTTTTTTTGCACCCATTACGGCTCCAAAAAATTTACGTTGTTTTTCTGAGGTAGAGGGCATATACTATATTTATCTTTAAAGTTGATAATGCAATACGAATTGAAAAAAAGTTTAGAAATAGCTAATGCTGAATTTGATTATGGACATGATATGAGAGTTCAGGTTTTTTCATTTGGTTGGTATAAAAAAAGATTAATATGTATCGGTAAGAATAAAAATAAAACACATCCATTAAATATAACTAAAAATCCAATCTATTTTGATGATAAAATTTTAGAAACTAAAACAACATGTGCTGAGTTAGATTTATTTTTAAAGTTGAAAAATAAAACAAACATACCTTATAATAAATTGGTTGTTGTTAATGTTAGACTTGACCGAAATTTGAAAATTAGAAACTCTAAATGCTGTAGAAGTTGTAGATCATTAATTGATTATATGAAACCTAAATGTATGTATTATTCGACGGAAGAAGGAGAGTTTGAAATATATGAATAGAATATCATGGGAAGAATATGCTTTGAGAATTGCAGAAGTAGCAGCACAAAGATCTGAAGATATATACATGCAAGTCGGTGCTTGTGTATTAGATAAAGATAATAGAGTGGTTGGAGTTGGATATAATGGATTAGCGCCATCAAAAGAAGTTGATGGTGATTTTTGGAAGGATAGAGACTATAGAAGAAAATTTATTCTACACGCAGAATCCAATGCATTATCAATGGTTAAACGTGGAGATGCTGTTTTATTAGCATGCAATCTTTTACCATGTTCATCGTGTGCAACATTAATAGCCGCACACGGCATCAGAAAGGTCGTTTATAGACTACCGTATAAACGAGATATGTCTTCAATAGAAATCTTTGATTTCTACGGAATAGAATGTAAGCAACTATAAGTGATAAAAATATTATCACTTATAGTTGAATATTAATTTATATTACTGACTTACGGTATCGGCTGATTCGGTATCGGATGATTCTGTATCAGAAAGTTTATTTTTCATATCCTCTGGGATTTGAGCTTCCGCTTGTTTTTTAATTTCTACTAAGAGAGGGAAGACCCCCGTACTGGTTGGTAGTTGTCCCAATGCATGTAGAATTGCATTTACTTCGTTTAGTCCTAGTGTTAGGTTTATGTTCATATGTTAAAATTTATAATTGTTTATGTAAAAATCAATATTATTTTTTTTCAATTTTAGAAAGTTTTGTATAATATTTTGGATCTTCCATTAAATGATCCATAGCAATAGTTTGTGCCTTTTTTAAAGATACTCCATGTTCTTTTTGTTCTTTAGGTGCGCCCATTTTAATTTGATCTTTTATGATAGAAGGTGATATTTTATGTTTTTTAGCAATATCATCTACACTCATTCCGTGGGATAAATTTCTCAATATTTCTTCTACAACCAAATCAAATTTCATATTCATATATTAATAATTAGCCTCTGGTGCTCAATCAAAGACTAGAAAAACTTAGTCAACCTTAATATCTATATTATAGACCTCCGGTTGTTGTACGGGAACGGTCACTCGCAAAAGACCGTCAACGTATGTTGATTTGATGTTTTTAGCATCTATGTTTTCATTCAAGACAAATGAAAGACTTCCTTTACGTTTACTTATTCCCTTTTTGACATAAGAAACGTTTGGATTCTCTTCTTTATCTTCTTTAACAATATCAATATTCAAATGTCCCTTTCGGACTTTAACATCGATATTGTTTTTACCGACACCAGCAAGAGCAACTTCTACTATGTATTGTTCTGCTCCTCCTTCGGCGTTTTTAAGTGCCTTGATGTTGTATGGGTATACTGCATTTTTAACCTCAAATGCTTTCTCCCAATCGGTTACTACTGCGTTTAGCCAATCATCATTGAACAGAGCGGGTAATTGGCTGAATACCCTCTCTGTGGACGAATAATGTCCGGGTGTGTATGTTGTTATGTTTGTCATATGTTTCTCCTTGTTAAAGCGAGTTATATGTTTAGTCTAGTCCTTTTGAGCACCAGAGCTAAAAATATTTATACCATAAATTATGATTTTCTCTATATTTTTTATAAGTATTTTCGTGCTAACATTTGAAAATTTTATAACTATAAAAAGACCAATAGTTTTAATATTAAACGATTCCGACGAAAAGAATTCTCAAAAAATAAAAGAATTTTTTAAGGGTGAGCATGGTATTAAAATTTATGATAAAGATTTTGATATAGATAAAATACTCAAGAGTAACCCCAAAATAGTTATTGATATTAATGAAGATAAAAAAACAAGAGGTATTTATATAAATGCTTCAAAATCAATATTCGAAAAGATAAAAGATTTATTAATAAATATTGGTGATATTCCTTTTATTGGAAAAAGACAAATAAATAAAAACAAAAAACTAGAGTTGAATCTGTTTAAAAATGGAATTCCATATTGTTATATAGAATTTCCATCAACTCATTTTGAATTTAAAACACTTTTAAAAACACAATTAATCATTATTAAAAGAATAATAAAAAATATATAATTTATTATTTTACGGCTAAAATATCGGTTAATAATTTATTCAATTTTAATGCGTTTGGTATTGAAAAATAAAATAATATCCCATCAAGAGAAACCTTGATAACCGTATCATCTAACACTTCTCCACTTTCATCCATAACCTCTTCTATAGAAAAGTTTTGAATTAAAAATGTTTTATTCATTTTAATTTTTTTCTCTATATCTTTAGGTCTTATCCTTTTATTCCAATCCTTTTTACTTGCCATATACTAATACTTATGATTTAATAAATCATAACGATGTGTTGAATATTAGTTATTTCTTTTTCAGTTTTAATCGATTTAATCGCTTTAATTTATTATCTCTAATTAACTCTTCTTTCCTACGTTGCATATAGTAAAGTTCCTCTTGAGTTAAAAGAGGTCCTTCATTTCTAACTTCCTCTGGTGTCATATCCACAACACCATCAGCCGTTAATCCATCGGGATTGAAAGCGACCTTGGTGGCGGACTTTATCGGTATTGGATTTCCTTGTTCACCAAACCTTACGAAATATCTATACTTCCGAGGATCATATGTTATTACCGTATTATATCGGGTTGGTTTTTCTTTTGAAATTGTTCCTATAACAGTTGAGTGTACATTTTTCTTACCTCCATCTTCTTGTACTTGTCTCCATTTATTTTCGTTAATTTTAAACTGGACGTCGTTTAAAACTAATTTATTATCATAACCAATAACCCTTTCTTTAGTTTTATTGGTTTCGGGATACTTTGTGTCTGGTATTTTTCCTTGTATAGAATAAACAAGTTTTCTCTCCTTTGGAATCGACGCATGAAGGTTTACATATACCTTTGCTTTTCCTTGGTAATCACCATATCCCCCAAACGGAACTTCTCTTGCTTCTTGTACTAGATTGAAATATTCTTTAAAATTCATATTAATATACAGTTAATCGATTGCTATTCCTTTTTGTTTCATGATTTTTTCTAAAGGACTCAATCTTTTAACTTCGTTTTTGTTTGATTTTTTTTGTTCCAATTCTCGTTTTTCTATATTTTCTATCTCTACTCTTTCCTCATTAGTTAATGGTTCGGCGAAATCTCCCTTTCCAAATTTTTCAATAAATTTAGAAACTTTATGTTTAAGACCATGAACTTTAATATAAATGTCTTTATCATTTTTGCTGGTTCCGCAACATTGTAAACAATCAATACATTGTGTGCCATCTCTAGAATTTAAACATGCCTGTTCGGTGGGTGCTTTTACCAGCCAATCATAAGTTACTCTAAAACTTCTCCAACCTAATGTTTTTGCTTGTTCGTATTGGTGTGGCATATCAACAGATGCCATTAAATATTTACTATAAGCAGAATATTTTGTATCTTTCCATTGATGGGTATACCCTGTCCATCCTTTACATATACTTGTTATTTTTTCAATAATAGGTAATGGTATAACTACCGGATCTCCATAAGCACCAAATCTTACATGTGACCCCTGAAAGAGATTCCAATATCCATTCTTTAAATATATATCAGCAACATTACCAGTCGTAAAATCAGTTCCTTCTTTACATATATTTGGATAGTTTCCATTTTTATAAGAATTATAAATGGAGTTAGGTCCTTGTGCAGCATTAACATAACAGGTTCCTCCCCTATGAATACAATTAAAACAAACGCCAACATCTTGTCCACTCTTAATTGCTTCTATAGGAGAAACATCAGAATTTATAATCCATATTTGAACCATAGGTCCAGTTTTTTCATTAGAGCTGGGTTCTGATATTCCGGTTGCTATACAAACAACATTTTCACCATTACTAACCCCATGATATAAAACGACACCATTACAATCGCTTTTTCCTTCACACATTAGCTCTATGTTTTTTTCTTTTTTACTTTCCGAAATTTCTTCGGATGTTAAAAGCGATCCACAATGCAAACATCTTCCCTTTCTAAAAATACCAGAATATAAAGATTCTAAAATTATTGTGTCTTTATTTCTCATTTTTTTTCTTCTTCTTTTTCGGTACACAATTAGGAACCATTCTTTTACCCTTTTTCTTCATTCCCTCTTGTTTGTAGTTTTTCCAACATGCTTCGGATAAAATATTTTCTATTAGTATTCTTAAAATCATATATCATACTTACTTATTATTTTGTAATTTTTAATCAACTAAGCTACTTGGTTTCTTTATTTTTATAACAATTTCACCATATGCTTCCAGCACACCCATATAGTGTTGAAAATCTCTTTGTGACATTTCTTTCCAATTCTTTAACTTATCAAATACTTCATCCGCCTTCTTTGTAATATTCTCAAGACTATCAAAATTGTTTGAACAATACTCATATGGCTTTTCCTTTGCCTTAAAATGTACAGATGTTAATAATGCTGGTCCACCTTTTGCTTCTGCTTGATGCTGAATCTTTTTTGCACCAGCAGAACGTTTATCTATAAATTCATCAATCGAAAGAGTTTCTTTTTTTTCTAAAAGAACTTCATTATATAAATTCTCCAGTAGTATTTGGTCTTTGTTTTTCATTATATTATTTTAAAATTTACGTTGTAAATGTATTTCGGTTTCATCACCATCCCTGTTTTCGTTCGATATTTGAAAATTTTCAATTCTTGGTATTATATATTTTTTATATAATGATGTTCGGTTGTCACCTTTTGATTTTACTGTTAAAGTTTGAACATCATAATTATCTTCATCAGTTTCTATAAAAGAATTTGTTATTTCTATAACTGTAGCAAATACTCTGAATGCATTACCAGTTCCTGTTTTTTCTATATTTGTTCTATAACTTCCATCCGGTTTAATATCTTTAACAACACCGAATGCAATTTCCCAATTTTTATGATCATATCTATTTGCTTTTGCATACCAAATATATGGAATACCATCATCTGATTGAAAATGAATAATTTGAACCGGACTTAATATATTTTTAGAATATTCTTCACCGGTTTCATCCCAGTCACTAGTAACATCTTCTGTTTTGAATGTATTCTTCCAACTATAAGGATTATCAAATGCTTCATTAATTTGATGTTTATTTTTTAAAAAATATTCTCGGAATTTCATTATCAATATATTTCGTGACCTAATACATGAAAAACAATATTTGGATTTGTATTTGATGTAATAGGTTCTATTCTTCTAGTACTTATTATTGGATAAGAGTCATTTATTTTTTTTCCAATTTTAAAATAACCAACTATGTTTGCATTATAATATATGTCGGCTGTTAAATCTGGTAACATCTCATACTCATTTATTGCAATTTCTTTCCCTATGTATTTGTCTAAATTTTTCCATTTGAATGTTGTTTTAATACCATTTAAAATATTATCCGCTTCTTCTTTTTTTGCCATAATACCAACTATCACTTTTGCATCTTTGGGTGCTATCATTCTTTTATCTAAAATAACAAAAGAATAACCTTCACCTTCAACTTCATTTGGATATTTTATGGCCCCGATTCTATTTTTTATTAATAACAATCTTATATCATTTAATTTTTTTTTATTTTTATAAGTATCGGAACTTAAAAATAATTCCTTCGGTATTTCTTCAGCAGAATTAAACTCTTCTATTTTACGTGTATTGTCTTCATCCCATATAATATATGCCTGTTCTATTAAGTCCTCTATTAATTCAACATGATCAGAATATAAATCATTCCAACTATGTAATAAATTAAGTGCTTCTGTTTTATCTATAATACCCAATAAAACCAATTCTATAATAAGACCATCTGCGTGTTCCCAAGGCATATCTCGATCTATATCATTTATTGATAACTTTCCATCAGGAGTAGTAGTATATATTTCAAACATCGACATTTTAGAATTTTTATTTCCAGTTGTTCTAAAATTTGCTTGATCAGCAGTTCCTACATGAAATCCCATAGCTCCCATATCAAAATTAACATTATCAATTGTGATTTTTTTGGGACCAGAATGATACAATGGCATCTCATTCAAAAGAATCCTTTCGTAAATACTCTCCAGTAATATTTGGTCTTTGTTTTTCATGTTATTATTTATTTGATATATCTTTCCAATGTGGCATTCTTATTTCCATAGGAGAACGGAAAGGAGCCTTTGAATATCTTTGTTCTTGTTGAAGAATACCAGAATAATCCAACATTGCACTATGAGTACTTTTTTCAGAAGGAGTTTCAACAGCAGATATAAACTTTAGGTTAGGATATATTTGTTTATTAAATTCATAAAACTTTTTAATTACATCTCCCAATATTTTAATACATTCTTTAAATGCACTTTGATCAAAGGGATAAGCTAAACTAGCTTGTTTACCCATTTGGTTCAACCAGAATTTTGATTGAACCTGACCTTGACTCGTAAAAAGACCAGGATTATCGTAAAGGGGGAAATCATCCCAATGATCTTCTGGAACAATTCCAAGTGGTTCCGATATAGTAACCCAATATATTTTACTATTTTCTTTTCTTAACATATTATAGCACTTGTAATCTTCAGATTTTGCATTTTCTCCCCATCTTTTACTAGCAGCACAAGAAACAAATATTACCTTTTCCTTTCCTTCTGGTATTTTAAATTTTTCTACCATCGAAAACCATTGTTTTATAATTGGATGTTGTAGAAGTTTTAATGTTTCTCCAGGTGTATAGGCGCATAAATTTGTATTAGTTTCAGGAGTTTCTTTCAATCTAGTTCTTAAATGAAAATCTCTTATAATAATCCAATCATCTGCACTCATATAATTTTTAGCAGACTTTCCACCCTTGGTCGTTCCAAGTTGAGATCTTTCAACATCAGAAAGTTTTCCCAAAATATTTTGTTTTTCTTCTTCACTAAATTCTGAAATGCTTCTTAGAGGAACTCTTTTACTTTCTAAAAGAATATTTTCGTATATACTTTCCAGTAATATTTGGTCTTTGCTTCTCACGTTAATAAATTTCCATATACCTTTTCTAGATTTTGTTTATATTCGTTATCCAATCCAAACCTTTTTAACGCTAAAAGTCTCATAACATTTATTAAATCTTCAACATTATTATCTAAAAATTGTATAAGTTGCGATGTTAAATTATTTAAATATGATATTTTAATGTATAGGTTTCCGTTTAACATACTCTTTTTGTTTTGAGAGTAATCTTGCTGTTGTGTCATAGAAAATTCAAAAGACACACCATATTTTTTAAGAATCGGAGTTTGATAAGACTCAAAAAAACTTTTGAATGTCATTTGATCTTTATTTTCGGATTGTTCCGGTTTAAAATATTTTTCTAAGAATTTTTCTAAGAATCTTGAAAATTCTTTTTCTAAATTGTTATCTATATGTTTGTTTTTATCAAGTTCTTCATCTGGAAGAAGCATTAAAGATTTACTTCTCAAATCAAATGTATCGGTCGAAGTTTCGTATTTGAAATTTTTTAATACTTCCCCCAAATCTTTCTCAGTCTCAAATTTATTATCTTTTATATTTTTATGTTCATCTGAGTTTTGTATAAATCCTGCTGCATATAAAGCTTTTATTATAGCTTTTTTAATTTCTTCATATTTATCGTCATATTCTTTTATCTCTTCTAGATACCTTCTATAATCATCTGTGTCAAAAGAAGATCCAATATTATCATCACCGAACCCCACTTCTATTCCTATATCACCCGAACCATCAACTTTAAACGCGCCACATGATTCATAAAATCCTGTTGAATCATAACCTTTTAAACTTTTAAAAAATTTTTGTAATTTAAGAGCAACTGATGCGTCTCCCTTTAACCCATAAGGTATTCGTTTTTCCCATTCTTGTTTACCATTAGGATTATATCTTTTAATTGAATCGACGGAATAGCTATCATCTAATTTTATATCATAATAGTCATCTGTAAATTCTATATTTTCATCCATTTCAAATGTAACCTGACACCATGCATTATAATAAACATTCCCAGGTTCATCTCCCCATTCCACCGAATGTCCCGTACTAAAATGTTTAAAATCGTTATATCTATTATCAAACCCTCTTAGTTCTTCTTCAAATTGATTGGCTCTGGCTTCATCTCCATCTTCTTCATCTACATCTTCTCCTCTATGTGATAATGAACCATATAATTTATTTTCTATATCAAACATTCTATTAAACAACAAATCATCACCCGAATCGGTATAGGTTCCACCTGTTCTTAAAAGTTCTTTATTTTTAAATTGTTTTGATATATTTTCAGCATTTAAATCGGGTTGTTTATCTTTAAAGAAATCTTTTATAGTATCATAAAAACCAGATACTCTTTCACCATATATGCGAGTTTCTGGTACGGCTATTTCTTCTTCTGTATTTTTATTTACATATTTTCTAACTCTTAGACGAGCCAATGCGGTTATACCCGAAACACCACGGGAAGAATCTTCAAATATTTCTTCGTTCTGAAATTCTTCTTCTGATAGTGTTTTAATATCATCGGTATTAACCAGATATGATATGGGGCCGCCTTTCTTTGCTTCTTGTATAGCACACTGAAAATAGCTATCTCCTTCAGAATGACACGACTCAAGATCTCCTATGTCAGACATTCTAAGAACATCAATCGGACTTCTGGAAATAACTATACTATATTTTTTTAGATCCTCCATTTCGGGTATATTAGAATTATAATTAGCAAACCAATTTAAAAACTTTTTCTTTTGTTCTTCTGGTATGCTTAATGATGATATTGCCTTACCTAAATTTATTCTTTGTTCCTTTTCCCCACCACCATACTTCGGATCTAATTTTATGGTTTTTATTACTTCCTTTTTTTCTGGATCAAAACCGGAATAATTTTTAATTTTGGAAACAGCATCAATAATTTCACGGTATGTTTTGGTTCCTTTTACGGGTATAATTATACGTAATTTATTTCCAAATATATTATTGAAAGGTAATTCGTTTCCTTTAACCGCATCTTTTACCTCATCTACATATTTTTTTGAAATTTCATTTATAATAGTCCTTTCATATAAATTTTCCAATAGTATTTGGTCTTTGTTTCTCATATGTATATTAAATTCTATTTTTGAAATTCCATAACGCCACCTTTATATGTGACACCCGATATGTTTTCTGGATCAAGTATAAATCTTCTAAATTTAGATAATTTAGTTTTTAATTTATATTGTAATTGCTCCGCACTACTAAATGATTTTGGTTTAGAGGCGGGTACTACCTCGTCCACCTTCCCCGCCGCAGAACGAACAAAATTACCTTCAAAATCTCTCACAGCTTTTCCATCTTCATCTTTCTCGATATCATTTTGAGAATATGCATAAATATAAAGACGATAGACACCCGGCTCTTTAACCGTATCTTGAATAGTTATACCATGACCCAAACTTATTTTTCTATCAACGGATGGTTGTCTATTGGATGGGGGAGGATTTAAAATCTTTTCTCCAACAGCAATATCAGGATTTTCTGGATCACTTTCTCGTAACATATCAATATATTTTTTTATAATATCATGACTTTGTTTTTTTGCGCTTCCATAGTCAACTCCCAGATCAACGAAATACTTTCCTTCCCGACCACTTAATTTTGAACGATAATAAAAACTTGCTTTACGAGCACCTTCTGAAAGATAATCCAAAAGTTGATTTGCTATATCTTGTAAGTGGGGGGATAATTTATCCAATGCACTTTTTTTATCATTAGTTGTGATATCTTCATTATACATTGAAGAATATATACTTTCGAGTAATATTTGATCTTTGTTTTTCATGTTATTATATTTACAGTTGAAAATAATAAAATATATGTTAAATTATATTATATGAACGTATACGAAAAAAACTGGAATGGATTATGGACTTTGGAATGGAATGAGGTTCAGGGAAAATTTCACGTAGAAACCGCAGATACAAGATTCGCTAAAAGCACACAGGATTTTTTAGATGGTAAAGTATCGGAATGGTATATGCTTGGTGTCTTTAATTCCTATAAAGAAGCATCCGAGTATACTACAAATTTAGTAGATTACAAATCGAGACAAGTGGAAGTGGAATAGTATTTGATATTATAAAGTATCAAATTCAGTATCGGGATAATAAATGTCATCATTATAGCAATAGTAATAATGTTTATTGTTCTTGGAATCCCAAACATACAAATACCATTTACCATTCTTTTTAAAAGCTTCTTCCTTACCATCTGACCCAATTTTTATATCGGGTCCAAAATCTTTATCCCAATTAACAGGACGCGCATCTCTTCTATCTTCACTGTTGTTATATTCATCACGAACAACATCTCCTTTTAAATTAACCTTCCCCCCTAATGTCATTTTATGCTTTGGTTGTTTTTTAACAACATCTCCGTTTAAGTTCACATAATGATCATTTTCTTTTAAAACTTTTTTGGAATATATACTCTCTAGTACTATTTGATCTTTGTTTTTCATGTTTAAAAAATACTTACAAAAACAGTTGACATTTTCAAAATCCCATATTACGATTATTACTCATATGAATGACATCGAAGAAAAACTAAAACAAATGACACTAAACGAAGTATCCGTAAATAATAAAAATTTACAATTCCTGAGTCCAAGTAAAAAGAAGACGAAACCCACCATCCCCATCGCGCAATATGATATCAATGGGAATATCATCAGAACATACACATCCCTCGAAGAAACCTCAAAATGTGGATACAGTCCCCAATCAGTTTCAAAATGTATTAATCATAAACTCAAACGCCATGATAACAATATCTTT